>Ga0114919_10003141_pt1 | contig 13340 bp, 12 predicted proteins | sample BlataG_FD_88682 | JGI IMG/M metagenome (GOLD analysis project Ga0114919, IMG submission 88682) | Deep subsurface microbial communities from Black Sea to uncover new lineages of life (NeLLi) - Black_00105 metaG | ecosystem: Environmental > Aquatic > Marine > Oceanic > Sediment | place: Atlantic... | reverse complement strand
TCTATAAGTGAAAGAGCATTTGGGGATGAATCAATGCGTTTTATCCATTCTAAAGACTTTAATTCATATTGAAAGCTTGATTCTAAAATATCTCTTCCCAATAAGAAAAATTCGGTTATATTTTCTTTTGTTAATAGATTTTCTGGAGTGGCTACAGATAAATATAATTTCTCCATTAGATTGATTGTTTTTCCAATTCTAGTAAATATCCCTTGATGTAGTATTGGCCAAACTGTTTTAGTAATGTCTATATCGAAGATTGAAAATATATAGGATATACTCATAGCCATTGAGATAACCCTTTTTAATTCGGTTGAATCACAATATTCCACTGTATCCATTGAAGAATGATAATGAAGGTCTTCATGGCCAAACATAAGTGAAGGAATTGAAAAATAGAAATCTGTGAATAGAACGTGATCACTACCTCCATCAAAGCTTCTAAGCCTGTAGGACATTGGAATTTTAGTTCCATTAATTGCAATTCCCTTAGGGTGATCAGCAATTCTTTTTACAAAGTATGAAGTTACATCGTTAAGAATTGAAGGAATGGATCGTGGAGTTAAATTAACTTCCAAAGGGTATCCGATCTTAAGCGGATGTTCTCCTATCATATCTAAATTTATACAAGCTAATACTTTTCTAATTTTTTCTTCGTGAAACTTCATCCAGGGAACAGTTCCATTAAATTCTGGTACCCATACAAATCTAATTGTTCGTTTTGGTATTTCTAAAATATTTTGATTCATTAAATATTTAAAAGCCCTTGCTAGCTCTAACAAACCTGCGGCTCCACTAGCATTATCATTGGCACTGGGGAGGGGATGGCATAAATGTGCAATAATAATGATTTCTTGGCCAGGAAACTCTTTTCCTTGAATGCATGTGCTTAATACTTCTAAATTACCTTCTATAAACTCAGCCTTAATTTTAGCATGGACCTTAACAGTTCCTTTTTCTAACAACTCTTTCAAATGCATTGCCTGATTATACGAAATACTAAAGCCGAATTTAGCATTACTCATTCTTTTCTCTGTAGTAAAAAAGCTATTATAAATGCGGCGGTCAAAGTTATCTCTGGTTCTTTTCAAATCAGGATAAAAAATTACCCCTAAAGCCCCAGAATTCTCGATATATGGATGATACATATAGGTTGAAGATGATATCAATATAATTTTACCTTCAATATTATGCTTCTCATAATCTTCCTGTTTATCACCTATTCCTATATCTATGATTTCTGCGATAACATCGCATGATTTTGAATGGGTAATTATAGAAGTTTGTATATCATTAAAATCACAGAGTTTTACACTTTCAGGTTCAGTAATCCATAGTTCACCTGACTCAATTTCCCATTGGTAAGGTGCTTCATACCCCCAAATTGCTGTTTTTCCATCAGCCGGAGATATAAAATGCTCTATATCATTATATCCCATTTTTACTAATTCTTCTTTAACTGTCTCAAGACTATCGTGATATCCATTAGATGCTTGAATTCGATTAAATTGAGAAATTTTAGCCACCCAATCCCATGCTTTTTGCCCATTTATTACGCCTAGAATATCGTTAAGGAATTTTTCAATGTCCATTCTACATCATTCACTTGATTATGATTTCAAAATAAATTTAATATCAATAATGACTTTTTTCAAATAAATTTGATATAAAATTAAAATAATTTTGTAATTTAAAATGAAGCCCCCAGTTTGTTGTATATGCGATAAAAGACTAGATTATCCTGATGAAGGAGGTTTAATTTATTTTAAAAAAAGATCCTCAGATAAAAAATGGGATAAAAGGATGGAAAAAAAAGGAATGGTCGGACATCCCCCTTACGCTGAATGGTTTTGTAAGGAACATTACGAAAAAGCTAATGAATTAAAAGATTTGGCTATAGATGAAGCTATGAAACAATTACAATTCTAATTCCAATATAATATCTTTTGGTTCATCGCGTAGGGTAGCTTGTGCAGAAAAAGGACTACCTCCACCTTTTCCCCCAAATTTGTTCAATAACTTTTGTAATACCTCGTTAGCGCTAGCTTTTTCAGTATTTGAAAGAATTCGAATCTTGTTTTTTTCTTCCAAAATAAATAGTAGGTAATCTTTTGGAAAATCTTTGAAAGATTTTTGGATGTTCTTATAGTCAAAATCCATCCTTATGCATCCAATTTTCACATCATTTAGTATTTTTTTAGGATTCTGTGAGACGAGCTGTAATATGGTAATAGCTAGTATTTCGTAATTCCGTTGAAGGATTAACTTTTTATCTAATTGTTCCTGGAAATTTTCTACTATCTCTAAGCCGGGTAGATTTAAGTTTCGAGCATAATTCAAAATGCGATAATTATCAGTTGTAAGTTGATTTAACGCTTTCGATCCAACTATGAATTTGAAATTAGTTCCTTTGTTGAATTCGTAGACAAAAATAGGTCCAATTTCCGTTGTATTTTTCACATGTGTCCCGCCACAACAAATCAAATCGTAATTTTTGAGTTCTACTAATCTAACCTTACCTTGTTCTGGAATCTTTCCTCGAATATTTTCTGTGAGGTTTTTAATTTCGTCCCTTTGAATAAGAGTCGTGCGAAATTCGTGATTTTCAATGGTGCAAATCCTATTGAATTCTTGTAATACTTCCTTAAATTGACTATCGTTGATATCTTGGGCAATTTGAAGTGAAACATCTTCAAACGAAATATTTGCGTGAGCTGTATCAATATTAAATTTGTTTTTAATAAGAGCGGATAATATGTGTTGGGCCGAATGTGCTCTCATCACGCCGTATCTATAATTCCAGTCGATTTCTCCAGTGACAAGATCCCCTATTTTTATTTTACTCTCGACATTAGAGGATATATGATGTAGAATATCATTTCCCTCTTTAGAGACCATTTCAACTTTTAGGACTAACCCTTCTTTATCTAACTTTCCTTTATCGCTTACCTGTCCACCACCTTGAGGATAAAAAAGAGTTCTATCTAAGATTATTCCATTTTCAGTGATTTCAATTATTTTTGCTTCAAAATGAGTATCATACGGATTGTTCCAAAATAGTTTTTCGGTCATTTCATCCATTTTTTCTATCAGAAATTAGAAGTGATTAAGATTGAAGAATTTTAATTATTTTTTCAATAATTTCTTTAGTCTTTTCCCTCTTTAAACATCCTACTTTATAGAGAACGATGTTAGTATCTGCAGTGAAAATTCGATTAGGTCTTACGTTGCTTCTTACCATTAAGTGCCCTTCCTCAAAATCATTATCTTCTAACAGAATAGCATAATTATCTGAGATTTTTTGGCTTGTTATTTGACATAAAATAATATCATTCCTTAATAATTCAGTAATAACTAAAGCAGGTCTTCTTTTTGATTGCGAAAGATCTGAAAAAGGAAACGGAAGTACTACTACATCTCCCTTTATAAATCTCGCCATGCTTCATCTTCCTCTGGTAATAGCCAATCTTTCTTTAAAATCGATTCACTAGCTAATGCTGTCGCTATCTTTTGCCTATTAATTTTACTCTTGAGAAAATCTATATAATCCAACACATCTTCCAAAAGGTTTTCTGGAATATTTTCTAACTCTGCGATAATTTCTTTTTTTTTTGACATGGTAGTTTCTAAACTTAGTAATTATTATGATTTAATATGATAAACGAATCTAATAAAGATTATTATATATAAAAGACGATGTAGGATAATAATCACTTCGTGAAACGTTTCTTTTACGATCGATTCGATATATGTCTATATTATCTAAATGCATATTGACATATTATTTAACAAGAATTTTATTATCAATTTTTTAAGAATGTATATATACAAAAAAGACAAAATTTAATTAATCCAATTCTAAAAAAAAATTACACAAAAGTGAAAGAGGAACATGTTAGATAATATTGAACTTGAATTAAAATTAAAAATAATGTACATTTTAACTATTGTTATCGCTGGAGGCTTTGGAATAATGATGCTTATTGCGCCAAATTTTGTGATGGCACTTATGTCACAACCAGCGGTAGATTTATATTTTTATGGGTTTGCAGCAACTATATGGACTACATTTGGATTATTAGCAATTTTGGGATTGCGTGATCCCATCAAATATATGCCAATACTTCTATTTCAGATTATTTATAAATTAATTTGGATATTTGGAGTCTTTTTACCTAATGTAATAGTTGATGGCGCACGTTTTAATACGATTTTCTTATTGCTAGTTTTTATACTTTTTATTGTCGGAGATGTTCTTACATTACCGTTCAAAGATTTTTTAGAAAAGAAACCAGAATAAATAAAAATAATTTTAATCTTATCTTTTTTTTTTTATGTTATTTCCTATTATTTTTCATGGATTTTAATCATAATGTTAAAGAAGTGCTAGGAATTCTTCATGACTAATATTAATATCCTTCAAAATTTTTCTAGCTTATTCTTATCTACTTCGATATATAGTTCAATTGCTTCAATTACTCGTTCATGCAACTCATCAAGTGATCTAGCTTGAGTGTGGCATCCAGGTAATTCAGGAACACTTGCAATATAATATCCATCTTCATCCTGTTCTATAATAATATTAAATTCTCTTTTCATGATAACTCCATTTTTTTATGATTTGATGATTCAGATTCAAGTATCTCTAATTATCTTATATTAATTTCCCTTATTATTTTTATCTGGATTACTTATTTAATAGTCATTATTAAGAAAGGTATAATTTCTTATTATTTTTTTAAGGATTTTAGTCGTTTATCTTTAATTTTACCTTTTAAAAGCGGGTCATTAGTTTCTTTCATCCAATCTAGTAGTTTTTGCCTTAATTCGAATAGGATATTTTCATAGGCGGGATTATTAACAAGATTATTAGACTCGTTTGGATCTTTCTCCAAGTCGTAAAGTTCTTCTTCAACTCTCTCATGCTTTATTTTTTCTTTTAAGACTTGTCCAGAAAGACCTCTCTCTATATCTAAAGGCATTTGATATAAATATTCAGACTTCTCAAAATTATGAACATATTTATATTTTTTAGTTCTAACGCTCCGGATGGGGTCGTATATCTCGTGAAAGGTTTTTTCCGTAAAAATTTCCTTTCTGAATGGTATAGTCTTATCTTTCAATATAGGAAGAAAACTTTTCCCTTCAATAATATCTGGAATTTTAGTTCCAATGAGATCTAACAATGTAGGTAAGAGATCGATGTTACTAATCATTTGATCAAAAACCTTTCCATCGTTAAATAAGGGAGAATCAGGCCAATCCATCACTAGAAGTGTCTTTATTCCTGGGTCGTATAAAGTACATTTTGCTCTTGGAAAAGGGCTCCCATGGTCCGTTGTATAAATAAAAAGAGTCTTTTTTCTCAAACCTGTCTCTTTCAGAACTTCGATTATGCTTCCAATAGCTCTATCAACGGGTTTAATAATTCCATAGAATAAGCTAAGGTCCTCTCGAATTTTTTCGTCATCAGGTAAGAAAGGAAGCATACTTACCATTTTTGGATTTACTTTTTCGCTCCAAATAATAAAAGGACGGTGAGCTTCAATTGTGCCGATATTTAGAAAAAAAGGCTTCTCATCTTTTTTATGGTCTCTAATAAATTTTAGATATTCATTTTCCATTCTTTTAGTATCGTATTTATAATCTTTCATCCGTTTACTAAAAGTATCGTAGCCCAATGTAGTTACGTCTCTACTTTCGTGCTGTAACCCCAGCAGATGGGTCGTGTATCCGTTTTCTCTAAGATACATAGGTAGAGTTTTATTGTTAGGTGGTAAGGTCCATCCCCGGTTGACTAGTCCCATTAACCCGTGTTGGTGAGGATATAGCGAAGTTAAGATGCTCCCTCGACTTGGTGAACATTGTGGCGCTGTACAAAAATAATTCGTAAATCGTATTCCGTCTTTGGCAAGCTTATCCAAATTAGGCGTTTGTAAAGAATTAGGTGTTGTAGATGTATCGTAACAGCCTAAAAATTGCCCTTGATCGTGTGTTATGAAAAGTATAATGTTTGGTTTAGTTGTCATATTTATTACAATTCGTATAGTTAATTAAATGCTTTAATTTTAATGACTGAAATATGCAAAAATAAATCTTTTTTGAACTATAATGATAAAGAAAAAGCTTGATTATGGATTAATTTGTATGAAAATATTGGATTTATTTTAATAAAAACTAAAAATTTTATAAACATTAGAATCTAATAGTTAAATTACAACTTATTTTAAATTAAAAAATTATTAGAAATTGGTATTAACAATGGGAGAAGATGAGTTAGAAGTTCGTCATAGCAAATTGAATATGGCATCTTATGGTTCGGGTAGCATGGCAAGAGAATTCATTAATATGGCATTTATGGCCACAGTGTTCTTTTATTACGAAGCTGTTATCGGTCTAGAAGTATGGATCATATTTTTAGCGACATTTATATTTGCCTTATATAATATGGTCAACGATCCTTTTATCGGATACTTAACTAACCGTCCGTTTAAATTTACAAAGAAAATTGGTAGGAGATTTCCTTGGTTGTTACTTGGAGGTCTACCTTTATGTGCAAGTTACATAATTGTATATATGCCACCTGTTATAGATCCTGTATCTGGTAGATGGATTATATTTGCATGGTTGCTTTTTACAATGTGTTTATTTGATACGTTTCATTCACTCTATTTTGTAAACTTTATGGCACTGTTTCCTGAGAAATATAGGTCCATTAAAGAACGAAGAGTCGCTAGTGGAATCTATATTCCAATCGGTGTAATTGGAGTAGCGTTAGGAGCATTAATACCTCCTTTAATTTTTAAATACCCAAGTCCAACGACTTCGCATAATGCAGTTTTGCAATCATTTATTGTACAAGGAGTCGTAGTTGCTTTAATATGTCTACTTGGAATGCTTTTGGCAATCCCTGGATTTCGAGAAGATAAAGATCTTGTGGAAAAATATCTGGTAACTTACGAAAGAAATCCAGAAAGAGAACCCTTTTTTAAAAACTTAGTTATAGCATTAAGGCAAAAATCCTTCCTAGTATATATGGTAATCTATACAATGTATCAATCCCAGATTGTTACGATGCAGAATTCTATACATTATGCTGTTGCGTATGTGATAGACCAACCGTTGGGTATAACAGTTAATTTAATGGCTACATTAATATTTGCTTCCTTTCTTGTCGGAGTGATTGTCGCAACGCCATTTTGGGTTAAATATTCTCATAAAACAAATAATAACAAGAAGATTATGTTAATTTCTGCAGTTGGTTTAGGAATATCTACTTTACCACTGCTTTTCTTAACAAATTATTGGGGTGTTGTTGCTGTGATGTTTGTATGGGGTCTCTTCCTTGGAGGATTTTGGTTTATGATCTTTCCAGTCATGTCAGATGTAATTGACGAATCTGTTGTAATTACAGGAAAACGTGAAGAGGGAATATATGTTGGATTTTCCCAGTTTTTTGCTCGTATAGGAATTATTGCTCAAACACTTACATTCGCTATCGTTCATACTTTAACCGGATTCATTGAAGGTGGAGATCCAAGTATCCAGCCAGCTTCAGCAGCAGTGGGAATTCAAATCCATTTAGGGTTAATCCCGGCTATATTTATCTTTATTGGTGCTTTATTCTTTTGGAAATTGTATAAACTTACACCTGAAAAAATCCAAGCAACCCAAGTAAAATTAGGAGAATTAGGATTTAAATAACAATTTAGACCTAAATTTTCGTTTTTTCTTTTTTTTTAATTGAATTTATTATCTATTAATTCAACAAATTTAAGTGAAACATCGAAAAAATCATGTAAAACCTTTTTTTCTATGTTTTCTGGAGCATCTTTGACCGAATGCCAATTAACTGCTTTATTTTTATGTTCTTCTACTCCAAATATAGCAGAAGCCTTGTATCCTTTGTGAATGTATTGGCACGCATCACACGCGCCAATTTTGAGTTTCACTTTTTTTAACTTCAAGATGTCCGGATTTTCTATTTTTGCTGCGTTGTAGGCCTCATCGAGTAAGCTATTTACTTCTTTATCATATTTTGCTCTATGCATGTCTCTTTCAATAATTGCCATTGCTTCTGCAGCCCCACAACATTCCAAAACTACTATATAAGAATTATCTAACATACCTTGTTCACCGTATTTTTTAACAAAAGCACCCGCCCCTTTATCTCCAACTTCCTCACTTCCTTGTGAACCTACCCAGACTTCAACATTTTTAAGTCTATTTTGGTTTAAGTATTTACCTATAGCTAAAGCGACTGCTGTAGCAGCTAAATTATCATTCGCTCCTAATACTACTGTTTTTCCCAAAAACCCTTTTAATAACCAAATGAAGAAGGGATAAATTACAATAAGTGATAAAAAGTAGACAAGATCAATAATAGTCCAAGAGATAATAACTGAATTGTATAGTATAATTGAGGGTTCTCCAATAATTTGCGAGATGAATTTCCATAAAGAAAAGATAATCGTATGTGTTAAGAAATATAACCCTATTATGGCAATCCACTTCCTTAATTTTGGAGGATAACTTGCTATATTCATCTCCTTGGCACTATCCGTGTGACCTTCAAATATGATTCGAAATTTTACCTCTCCAGTAGGCTTGATAATACCAAATACATTGCTTGAAGTTTTTTTCTTGAAAAATGGCCATATCCATCCCTTCATCAGCATCATTTCAGAATACAAGACCCATATTCCAATAAATACAAAAACAGCTGATAATACTGGTAGGGGAAATTGAAATATCATAAAAATAGGAGAAATTCCTCCAAAAATTCCTGCAATTTTAATAAAGCCTTGGGGATACATGGCAGGCCGCGTTTCAAACTCGTCAATAAAAGTCTCGTCGCAAGATTTATCGAGTTCTGCCTTAATCCAAACATTTGCGTTCTTTTCGGCATCACTACAAGAATATCTTGGTCCAAACTTCTTACATATTCTATCTATAAAATTGTACATATAATCAGAATAAGACTCATCTGTTTTCATAACCAATTCTCAACTTACAATTAGTAAAATTAATTATGATTAAGAATTCAACATAAATTTTATTTGTATCTCATTTTTTTCGAGTTTTTTAAAAATTCAAATTATATAATTCAATACGATTTTAAAACACCTAAATAAAAATTTATTTTTTATGACGAAAATGTAGAAGAAGAGAAAATTACAGAAGAAGAGAAGACAGAAGGGTTATTAGAAGAGAAAATAGAAAGGCGAAAAAAAGAATTTAAAAAACTTAAAGAGAAAAAAAATTATGATTTTTCTGATTCCGTATATAATTTTGGATAAATGAATGCAACAACAATAACTAACATAAATAATAATGGTATTGAAATTATAATTGGGGCGAGATTATCTCCATCAGAATTGAGTATAAGCGATGCTGGAATGGATAAGATTAATGGAATCAATTCTCCGATTACTCCTAAAATAATAAGCCATTTTCGTGATAGTTTTTCCCCTAAAAATCTAATTATTGCATACAAAATAACAATTCGGAAGATATAGAATTGCGGATAATATTTCAAAGCTACTAAATATCTGAAAGAATAATAAGTTGAATATTCCCAAAGCATTGCTGTAATTGAATTTGGACCGGGACCTAAATCTACATGGTATCCAAATGGAGCTAATAGAACGATTAGGATAGAAATAGTGATTATAAAGAGAATTATCAAATTTTTTCTTTTAAGCGTCATGATTGGAATTCAAACTATTAGCATTTAATTTGTTAAGCAAGAATGATAGTAAATTTATAAATCTGATTTCCTAAAATAAGAATAAAATAAAAAATGTTAATTTTGTGTGATTTTTGGAAACCACCTTGGAACCTTTTTCTTATACTCAAGAAATTCGCTTCCAAATAAATTTTCCATGATTTTTTCTTCGAATCTTACCATTTTATTATATACTAGAAAGATTGGAATGAATGCTGCTATGCTTATTAATGATATTGATAGAGAGATACATGCAACATATATCAATAAGATGCCAAGATACATCGGATTGCGAGTTCTTCCGAGAATTCCTTTATCAATTAGATTGGTGGGCGGTTCATGCGTTTTAAATAGAGTTTTATGAGATATTTGTATGAACGAAAGCGCTGTAATCAATATTACGATGAATATAATCAAACGAAAGACAAAAGGAATATAATCGTCCAGAATAGTCGATATTCGAAAAATTCCTGTATCCAGAATCCAAATTATCATAAAAGTAATAGGTAATAAAATAAGATAAAGATGCGTGTAAGGCATTTCCCTCTCATGACCAGGCTTGTTTGAATTCATAATATTCACTTGATTTAGTTAAGATCATATTAATTTCTAGATTAATATTATTTCAATAGACCAATTTTTAATCATCCTTTTAAATATTGAAATAATTCATCTTAAGCTTAATTATTTTATTAATTTAAAAATAACCATTTATAGCTTTATTTAAAAATTTGATTTACTCTCTAATTTTTTTGTTTAATTTTTTATCAATTAATTCATAGCGATAATTCCTTCTTTATCTTTCAAGCTTTCTTCACTTTTTACTTTTTTTAAGAAATAGGGATCCATAACTGAGGAGATTTGTTTAAAATCATAGTGTCTGGCATCAATCGCCTTTAATCGACAAACTGCAGCGCATCTTCCACAACCTTTACATATAGCAGGATTAATAAAGGCTTTATTAACAAGTAAACTCACATCTTCATATTCTTGTTTTAAATCTGTGAGTGAAATCGCTTTAAACTGACATACTTCAACACATTGACCGCACCCATTACATTTCTCTGGGTTTACAATCATATCTTTGAAGAAACACTCAATTGCTAGCATAAATGAAAGGTATTCTAATTTTGTCGTTGATATTTCTTTTATACCTAAAAATCTACTTGCACGACCTGCAGCTCCATTTGCTTGTGATATTGAATCTTGAATGTTCTTTGGCCATTGAGCGCAACCACATATGAAAATTCCATGTCCTGAAAAATCTAAAGGTCGTAATTTATTATGAGCTTCAATAAAAAAACCATTTTTATCTAAAGGAACATTAAGCATACTTGATAAATCTTCTATAGCCTCAGGTGGAACCATAGGAGTAGCTAATATAATAAGATCAGTTTTAAAATCGAGAATATTCCTAGGATTGGTATCATCATGTAGGTTTATTTTATACTTTTCAGGATTTAGGTTTATTTTAGTTATCATTGGTAAATTTTCTAGATTATATCTCATATAATTAGCTATTTTTTTTCTTTCACTCATAATATCTTCGAATTCTTTCTTAGCCATATGAAGATCTCTAAAGAGCACTAGAATCTCGAGGTTTGGCTTAATTTCTTTTAAGATTTTAATGTTTTTAATAGCATTACTACAACATACATTAGAACAATAAGAAAACCCTTCTTTTTGCCTTGATTCTACGCATAGAATGATTGTAATATGTTTTATTTCATCAAGCCAAGTCATATCTTGCTTTTTTAGTCTCAATTCCAATTCTAATAGAGTACTTATATTCTCATTTTCTTTACTATATTGAAATTTTCCATGCGGTTTTAACTCTTGACTTCCAGTAGCCACTATAATTATTCCTACTATATCGATATGAGTTTTTTTATTTTTATCAACAAAATTTATCTCATAATTACCAATTGAACCATCAATACTCTTAATTTTAGATTCTAAATACACGCTGATATTCGGGTGCTTGTTAACTTTCTCTTTAATACTTTTGACAAATTCAAAAGCTGCAATTTGACTAGGATAGATAATATTAATCTGATTTAAATTTCCCCCTAAAATTTTCTCTCTTTCGATAATAATTGTTTGAAATCCTTGAGATCCAATGTTTAATGCTGCGGTCATTCCTGAAATTCCACCGCCTATTATCAACGCTTTTGGAGTAATCTTTATAATTTCTTCATTTGGAAGTATACCAATTTCTCTTTCTGTAATCTGCGAATATTTTGCATCATTCAATAATACCGCTACTTGTCCTGCTATGCCACTCGCATGACTTACTATTTCTGATACATTCATTGGGCTTTGACAGAATCCACATAAAAAGATTCTATCTCTTGTAGATAATGAATTATCAGTGAAAGATCTTGATTTAAAGAAATTATAATTATCTAGATCGACATTTAAAACTTTTGCTAATTCATTTGTTCCTTTTGAGGGAACTAATGGTGCCGCTAAAACTACCATATTCGCTCTATATTCTTTTTCCTCACCTGTCTTCATATTTTGATAATGAATTATCAAATCATTAGTTTCTGAATCTTCTTCAATTTCTTTAATTTTAGTGCGATAATATTTAATGTCATAGTTATCTTGAGCTTTTTTTGTATATTCATAAAAGTTTTTACCAAAAACTCTGATATTATGCCTAAAAACAGTAACATTTATGTTTTCCGAATATATTTTTGTTAGTATTGCATTTTTAGCAGTATACATACAGCATACTCGTGAGCAATACGAAATGCTTTTTTCTTTATAACCAGCACCGACGCACTGTATGAATACAATCGTATCAGGTTCTTTTTCATCACTAGGACGTAATACTTTACCACCAAATGGCCCAGTAGGACATAAGATTCTTTCGTACTCTAAGGCGTTAACAACGTTTTTATATTGATATCCCCAATGTTCAGATAATTCTTCACTATACATATCAAAACCAGTAGCTATTACAATTGCTCCAACTTTCAATTTAATCTCCTGAAGTTCCTGATTGAAATCTATTGCTTCAGCTTTGCAAACCTTACTACAAACCCCACATACATCTCGGTTCAAATACAAACATAATTCAGGATCTATTAGGTAAACTGGAGGAATTGCTTGTGGAAATGGAATGTATACTGATTTTCTTTTCCCTAAATTCATATCAAATAGATTGGGGGACTCTATTCTTGGGCAGTGTGCTGCACAGTCACCACATCCTCTGCATTTTGTTTCATCAATATATCGTGGCTTTTTAACTATTGTTGCTGTAAAAGTTCCAGAATTTTCAGAGACCATTTTTACCTCAGATAAAGTAAATAGCTCAATATTAGGATTCTTATATACTGCAACCATTTTGGGAGCTAGGACACATAAACTACAATCATTTGCGGGAAATAATTTATCGAATTGAGCCATATGACCTCCTATTGAGGGCTCTTTTTCGACTAAATAAACTTTAAATCCTAACTCAGTTAGGTCTAAAGAAGTTTGAATTCCAGCAATTCCTCCACCAATAACCAACACAGAACCTTCCATTATTCATAACGCTCCTTTTAGAATTAAAAATACCTTAAATTCTTTTCTTTTTAAAATAATAATTCTTAACAAATGAGTT
>Ga0114919_10003140_pt1 | contig 13342 bp, 16 predicted proteins | sample BlataG_FD_88682 | JGI IMG/M metagenome (GOLD analysis project Ga0114919, IMG submission 88682) | Deep subsurface microbial communities from Black Sea to uncover new lineages of life (NeLLi) - Black_00105 metaG | ecosystem: Environmental > Aquatic > Marine > Oceanic > Sediment | place: Atlantic... | reverse complement strand
TGGACCACCTCAAGCGGGGGACAATATTTTTTGACGCCGGAGCGAGGGGGGTTTGTGTGGAAGGGGGGGAGCCCGGGGGTGTTTGACCGGCCCCCTCCCCCCCCCCCCCCCCCCCCCCCCCCTCCTCTCTCTCTATCCATCCCAGTCCCTTCTTTTTTAATAAATACAATATATTACAATACATGGTATATCAACTCCCAGACCCTAGTCTTCTACCCACTTTCAACTTCTCAGCCTGTAATATGGCCTCCAACTGCCCCACCGTCTTGTCCAGCTCAGCATCCTTGTTGACCACCACATAATCAAACTTCCCTGTATGACCCATCTCTTCCTTAGCTGTCTGTACTCTGACCAACATTTTATCTAATGGCTCTGTTTTTCTATCCAACAACCGTTGTACTAACTCGGCTTCACTTTCGGCTACGAGGAAGACGGTGACGACATCTGGCATTAATCGTCTGACGGTGGCGGCTCCCTGGACATCAATCCTCAAAACGACATCTGTACCTCTCTGAAGAGCATCTTGCACCTGCTTTCTAGGTATTCCTTTGTATTCTCCGTATACTAGAGCCCATTCTAGTAAATCATCACTGGCAGCGATCCATTCTTCAAATTGTGACTTGGAAACGAAGAAGTAATCGACACCCTCGACCTCTCCCGGTCTCATGGGACGGGATGTGGCAGTGACGACGAAGTAGAGATCTGGGCGTTTTTCTTGCAGTTTTCTAATGACTGCGTCTTTGCCTACTCCACTAGGTCCACTGATGACGAGGACTACTGGAGAAGGTGGGGGGAGGGTGGGGGTGGTGTCAAGGGGGCCGAGGGTGGATTCTAGCTCGGTGACGGAGATTGGAGCGGTGGCAGCATTAGTGCAAGTGAAACGGTGTATTCTGGACCATGTGTCTTTTCTATCGGTTGATTTGAACGTGTATAGGGTTGAGAACGGTGCTAGGTAGGTTGCATGGTGTGTGCAGTAGGAACTAGAGGCAGTGATCAGCCTCCGGAGGAGCATGGTGTGCAGTCTCAGTCTCATTGACAATTTCAAAAAGAAATGCAAGAAATTGATTGTTGATAGGTTTAGCTAAACATTAAATGTGGTATGCAGACTGCTGTGCGTGGTATTTGTAAGCAACATTGCTCCCTCACACTCTGCCCCACTCCGTTCTCTTCCCCCATATTACCTTGCAGTGAGTCGTCATATTTTGCATAGCTTACGATTTATTAAAATGGTGGAGCAAGAAGAACCCAATAATGAAACCCTGGCTGGAACTAAACGCCCTGTAGATGATGGAGACGAGATATCTTTGAAGATTGGATACAAACGGGATTCTATGACTGTCAGTCTTAAACTCGACTCTACGGTTGCTGAGCTGAAGAAACTCATCGAATCCCACACCAAGATCCCTCCAGATAACCAAAAGCTGCTGTACAAGGGCCAACTCAAGGATGAACAGCGCCTTAGAGACGTAAGAGATTAGGTTGTGATCGCTTCTCCCCAAGCAACTCTCTCCCCCTCCTGCTCCTCACCATTCCCCCCCCAATTATACACACACAGACGAATCTCAAAAATGGCAGTAAACTCATGATCCTAGGCACTGTCCCTACTGATGCAGCCACCATCACCAACCAAGACCAACCCTCCTCCAAGAATGGCACCTCCAATCCAACATCATCAATAGATGATTGGGATGCTCCCTCTAAACTAGAAATCTGGGCAGATGAACCCCAACACAAGAAGATCATAGACGCAGGAGTCCCTGAAGGAGCCTGGCCCGGCATTCCAGATAAACAAGTCCCTCTCACAGATGATCAAACTTACATTCCAGCCATCCTTATATCCATGAAGACTAAAGTAAGATTGACTTTCAAGCAAGATATACAACAGCTGTGGATTGGGAGTGCTGCGAGTACTAAAAAGGTTAGCTACTCATCTGTAACGAGTATTAAAGCGCAGATTATTCCAGGTAACCCTGGTTATAGTATATTGAAGGTACAGCTGGGGGCTAGTGGTAATCTATGGATGTACTGGGTTCCTTCTCAGTATGTGTCTGGTATTAAAATGAGAGTGCTGGGAGTGGGTTCCTTGCTGGAGTAGAAGTAGAAAGATTGGAATGTATGGTTGGTTTAGAATAATAGTGGTAGATATGTTTAATGTAGTGATATTAAATTCAAGTTTGTTACAAAGCTGGTAATAAAGTTATAGAGGAGCAGAGGGGCTTCTGCACGTGTGGGGGGGTGTCGTTGAGCGACGTCGGTGTCGGTAAGAATTTCTGAGAATTCTAATGGATCGGGCCATCTGTCTATGAGGCCTCATCTCTAATCCGTTGATCTCTCTTCTGTACCATATAGTCCCATCTATCTTGACCTAGGGCTTTGGGCTTGCCATAGAAAAGTTTATGCACTCCAGTTTGCAAAGAACCCATTGTAGTGAGTGCTCCGGCGATAATGACCAATGGAATTACTGCTTCTACCCACTGTGGAAACATGAGGATCTATATCTATCTCTTGTGCAAATAGATGTCTATTATTTCTCTAGCAAGGGAAAGATTTGAAAAAATGAGACAACAAATTGCTTGCTTTTTTTTGGAAAGGTTGCAGGGAAATCCGTACCTCTAACCTTCCCTTCAGATTATTCACGCGATGTGTCAGATGAAGTTACTTTGCTGAGACTACACGCGATCAATGACATCTAATCTAGGTCTCACAACACACAAACCCCAACGAGTCGACGATGTCTGCAACCAACTATCAGTGGCAAACTCATCTGCTCTCCTTCCACTGCAATGTACACACACACTGATACCTTTCAATCAAATCATAAAAAAGTAAATATGTCAAAAGACAACAATATTCCTTACAGGATCAGTCAAATATGTGCACTACTTGTAATGTATATTCTCCTTCTTCCTCCATTATAATGTCAACCTTTCCTCGTTATTTAAGCATACTTGGCAATCAAGGCAATCAATCTGTCTTTAGAAGCACCGACCAACTCATCAACCTTCTGGCCATCTTTATAGACATGGAAGGTAGGCATGGCAGAGATGTTGCAAGCAGCAGCGACATCACTGACAGCATCGACATCGACCTTCAAGAAGACAACACCTGAGTGTTTGGTGCTGAGATCTTCAAAGACTGGGCCAATCATGCGGCATGGGCCACACCAAGTTGCTGTGAAGTCGACAATGATCTGTGTGTATGTGTGTGTGTGGTCATAAGGAGAAGAAGAGGAAGGAGCGGTGAGAGAGGGGGAGACGATGAGAGGACGGAGTGTTTCAGAGAAGAGGAAGGGTGCTCTGTGCTAATTGGGCATGACATTACGTACAGCCTTGCCAGAATTGGCGCCTCCACTAATTTGGGCATCCCATTCAGCCTTAGAGTTGATGACAATCACGTTTCCACCTGGGAGTGATCAAAAATGTCGGAAATAGGGAAGATGAGACGTCAGTATACCGTCACAACAACTATACAGAGTATTTACAAGTGATCATTAGGCTCTCCAAGCCATTCCTTGCTCTTCCAAGCCCGATCACAATATTACGCCATCTATGTTTCTCACCTCCCATTGTATGTTCTCGTTTTTCAATCTTTTTACGGTACTTTATCACTAGCTATTGACAATGTGTTTACACCCCAATTCCTGTCTCTCTCTGGGTTTATGTCATGAGAGCAGAGAAACACTCCATTTCTCCTTCTAGCTGGCGCCACTTCCTGTCACCAGAAGCCTCTCCTCTCTCTCTCTCTCTCTCTCTCTGCTCTTCATCACCAACAATCCCAATACATTTACATCATCTACTAAACTAACTACACATAACACTAAGACATTGCAGCCACACCGTGTTCACAAGCATTCATCGCCTTCGTAGCAAAGTACCTGACATCCTGATCAGGATCGCTCATCAACTGATTCAAGTGAGGTTTCACCAGCTGATCTACCATTGACGTATTCAAGAATGGCAACATCTGCTCCAACACCTTTGCTGCGTTAAACCTGACATTAGGCACCCCATCTTGTCCTCCTTTCACCACCGCCGGCAACAGTGACGTCAACAGCACCTCCCTCGACACCACCCGTCCAAGAGCTGCTGCTGCATGCAGTACAGTTATTCTATGCAAATAGTTATTATTATCCCCGAGGGAGAGTACTGCTTCCACCAGGTGATCCTTTGTCCAATCTGGGCCAAATTCTTTCGCTAGCTCGGCTATACATTTAATGGCTGCTTCTCTGATTGAAAATACGCCATCTTGCAGCCACACCAGGCATTGAGGTCCCAGCTTTGCATCAAAGAATTCAGCACCCAGTTGTGCTGCTAACAATGGAATATGCCCAATAATAGCTAGCCTCACTCTCCAGTGTTTATCATCAGATAGTTCTTGTATCGCTGGCAGTAGTGAGTCTGACAGTGCTTGGATGCCAATCACTGCATTCAGCGCATCCAATTTTCCAATCACACCCAGCCTCACATCAGGCCAGTCGTCTTTCAGCAGCTCCAGAAATATCGGCAGTAATTGCTTATTAGTAGCTTCTTTCCCCACCATGGGAGCCAATTCAGTCACCACAGAGGCTAGAGCCCCTCTCACATATTGACTCGCATCCCCTGCCAACTCCTTTGCAGGCCCCGCCAGTATAAACTGTTGCAGCACCAAATCAGCCGGCATGAGCTTGGCCATAGCTGCAATCTTCTCAGCAGCTGCAGCCCTTACTTCTGCCTCTGAGTCTCTCAATAACTTGATGTAAGGCTCTAGTAGGTATTGAAGCATGATGGCAGAACCTAGGGTTTCAGAAAGCTCTGGAATTTGTTGTGCTACATTCCATCTGACTCTCCAAGATTTATCCTCTGAGAAACGCTGCAGGACTGGGAGGATGTCTGATGTGGCAATGGAAATGGGGAGAACTTTCCCCAGGGGGGTGCAGGCTTCTACTGCTATGAGACGGACTGAGTCTTGGTCGTCAGAGGTGAGTTGGAGGAAGACGGGTAGTAGGTCGGTCGCTATAAATGATTGTGATGTTGATGGTTGAGGTTGAGACGATGGCGGTGAGGAGGAAGATGCAGGAGGCATAGGTGCAGTACCACCATCATCATCACCACCACCTGCTATAATGCTGCTAGTATTAGCACTGCTGCTACTAACACCTGGATCATAATAAGTTTTGTGTATAACATCAGCGAAAGCGCCCAATGCAGAGGCAGCTGCCCTTCTCACCATTGGCGTTTCATCTCTGCACAAATGCACAAATCCTGTTCTCAAGTCTGATTGTACTTCAGCCGCGACTCTTGGATAAGCAATAGCAAATAGTCTGCATGCTGAGACTCTTGCTGTCCATTCCTTTGAAGCTAGTCGTTTGATGAGTGGGATGAAGTACTGAATGAGGTGTGTATCAGGCATTGAAAGGCCAATGGTGCATATAGATTCTACCGCTCTGTCTCTGACGACAGTTTCATCTACACTAGCTAGAGTTTCAAGAGGGAGGAGGAGGAAGTGAGCGTATTCTGGGCCTCCGATGAGAGGGACAAACTTGCCGAGCTCTTCGGCGACGGAAAGGAGGACTTCGTCTTCGTCATCATTGTTGTCGTTGAGGAAAGGGATAAGTTCTCTGCGAGTACGTTCTTCTCCTAGAGCGAGAGCGATTGTTCCGAGGCGTCTGACTGAGTTGAGTCGTAATGCTACGTCTTCATTTCGAAGCTCGTCTCTGTAAACAAATTGGAAAAAAGGGAAGGATGAGGGTGATTGTCTCATTTCTATAGTTGGAGGAATCGTAGCTCTGTATTTGTTTATTAGTAAAACTCACATCAATATAGCTATAGGATACAGACTATCGTCTGTCCCTAGACCTGCCATATGCTCTAATCAACTTTTGATCAATTTTATAAACAAGTGAAACCGTGGCTTCTGTAAAGCTTAAACTTATAGTGGAAGTTCTTAGATACACAAGTAGGTTATAATCAGAAAAGATTTGGTCCACAGATGCGCTGGGTGTCCTTGTTTTGAGAAAAATCAAGACTCGGCACCGTCGGTGCCAGCGGTTCCGGACGTTGAAAACAAAACAAAAAGGATTTGAAAAGTATAAAAATATGATTCTATTAGTCATTAATTGCTAAATTGAATTATTTGCATGTATTCATGCATGATACATTGACACCTACACTGCACACACCTTAATTTATACTACATACTAAAAACACTTATTATGGGACGTTGGGATGATCCAGCAATTGAATCTCCACGTCACACAGACCCAACAGACAAAGACACAACAACAACAACAACGAAGAAGAGAAAGCATGATCACATACCTCTACAACAAGATACCTCCAGTTTCAAACAAGAAGTCCAACCATCAGCCACCGACCGCTCAATCAAATCTGCCGCCGACATTGCCTTTGACGAGGTTGCACAGTTCCGCATGCACTTGCAACAACATGGAGAAGTAGCCCCTCAGGACTTTTTCAAACCTTCACCAACTGTATCTTCCAGTCCTGAAGAAGATGAGCACATTAGAAGAGAATTAGACATCACCACAGATGATCATGGTAGAGAAAGGAAAGTGGAGAGAACTAGTGAGCGTTGTGATAATGATATAAATACAGATAAACCTCCTACTGCTACTACCACTACTAAGGCTACTATAGGTGCAGTACAGACACAGCATCCTCTTCCACCACCTCCACCACCAGCCACTCATCAACAACAACAACACATGAGTATCAGCATGCTCAACGAATGCAGAAGCGTAGAACACTACGAAAAACTAAACCGTATCAGTGAAGGAACCTACGGAGTAGTCTACCGAGCTAAAGAAAAATCCACTGGTAAGATCTATGCTCTTAAAAAAGTCAAATTAGAGGAAGAAAAGGAAGGTTTTCCACTCACATCAATCAGGGAGATCAACATTCTGCTGTCTCTCCATCACCCTAATATTGTCAACGTCACTGAAGTGGTGGTGGGCAGCTCCCTGGATGCAGTGTTCTTGGTGATGGAGTATGCAGAGCATGATTTGAGAGGCATTATGAATCACAGGAAGAAAAAGTCTACTACTACTCTTCTTAGAGGAGGTGTTAGTAGTGGTGGTGGTGGTAGTGGAAGTGCTTCTTTCTCAACAACAATCCCGTTCTCACCAGCGGAAGTGAAATGCCTAATGCTCCAACTCCTCAACGGCATTGCCTACCTGCACGACAACTGGGTCCTCCACCGAGACATCAAAACATCAAACATCCTCTACACCAATAAAGGAGAATTAAAACTATGTGATTTCGGTCTTGCCAGACAATACGGCAGCCCACTCAAACCCTACTCCCACATGGTAGTCACGCTATGGTACCGCGCACCGGAACTCCTCCTAGGAGAGACCACCTACTCCACTACTATTGATGTATGGAGTGCAGGGTGTGTGATGGGGGAGCTGTTGTTGAATGAGCCATTGTTACAGGGGAGGAATGAATTGGGTCAGTTAGAGAAGATATTTGGGGTGGTGGGGAGGCCTGATGAGGAGGGCTGGCCTGGCGTGTCTACTCTTCCTGTTGCCAAGAAGTTCAACTTCTTCGGTAGCAGTAACAACAACAATAAGAGGAACAGAGGTATGCTGAGGGATATGTTTCATGTATTACCTGCCAGTACCACTATACATGGTACTACTACTACTACTACTACTAAGCCATGGTTGAGTGAAGCAGGGTTTGATTTATTATCCAGTCTATTAGAGTTGTGTCCCGAGAGGAGAATCACAGCAAGAGAAGCTCTTCATCATCCTTGGTTTAGAGAACACCCCTTACCTCAAGATGTAGCATTAATGCCTACCTACCCAGCTACTAACGAGAGCAACAATTAATACTTAGATTTCTCCATCATCATGAGGTTACATGTTGCTATAATAACATCGTGATGTAATTTAGTTCAATTCATTTATCCATTGGTCTAGTATGGGTTTGCTTCCGTACCATAATCTAGGACCTGGTCCAGATGATGATGCTTGGAACACGGACACATCATCTCTATTATTGCTTTTCTTATTTTCTATTAACCCGAAATTCTCAGCATCGCTCTCACTTTCCAATACTCCCCCATTGCTATTATCATTATTATCATTATCATCGAATGCACCAAGAGGGGAATGGTAACAATTCTCCAAAGTTATATTCCTTGCCCCTTCTAAATGGGCAGACGCTACGGGAACGACTCCATCCCCCCACACTTCTACTTCTCCACATACCTGTTGATATCCAGCTCCTACTATACGAGATTGCCAAGATCCAGGGCCAGTTAGGGGGCTGCCTTTGATGAATTTCCCAGCAATAGTCGTATACTTAACACTTTCAATATTGTTGTTGTTTTGTTGGTGATAGGCACCTGGAGTTGCTTGGTTGATGTATGTGAGGATGCCTCTGGTTTGGTCTATGACACCTGGTGGTGGAGGGAGGTGAGGGGAGCCGAGAGAGCAAAAGGCCTGGATGCCAGCAGTGCCATAATCGAGCATGAACAGTCTGCCGAGCCAGCCGCCTGCCGAATGAGCCAAAAGAGTGATTGGAGCACCGTTGGATTGGGATTGGGCCTGATCTATGGCTTTGGAGATAAGATCTAGATACCAGTCTACAGTAGGGCGAGGTTGGAGGGTGCCTTTCCAGTAGTTGGTGTCGAGAAGGCCTGCAGCATTGCGAGCCCAATCTATTCTCCTGACGGCGGCGGTGTGGACTTGGAAGCCTCTTTGTTGAAGATCGGATGCGAGTTTGTTGTAATCTGATGCGTTGTTTCCTAGTCCTGGTAGAATGATAACGACTGATCGTGAGGAAGGTTGAGTAGAAGCGATGATTGATCGAGGAATTGATCGGATTCTGGAATTGTGCTTTGATCTCTGCACAATATGTGATTGGAGAGCACTCATTGTCTGACTGTGTATCATGCTAAAGATGTAAGCTTGATTTGGGTTGGACTCGAGTTGTTCAAGAGCCACTGATCCATATTGGAGGTCCTAAACGTCTCCGTCACCCTTCAGTATCCATTCTTTGTTCAAAACCTCCTCTTCCTCCTCCTTCTACTACGATTCTACTATTCTACAATTACTTCTCTATTTACACACACACAGATGTATTTCCCATTTGAATCTAAAAATTAAAAATTAAGAACCCCCCACCCTCACCCCTACCCACCCCCCCATCTCAATCTCCCAAAATCTAAGAGTGAATAGCCTTGAAATATGTGGCCAAAGCAGCCTCCTTCACAGCCTCACTCAATGTAGGATGTCCATGACACGTTCTAGCAATATCCTCGGCACTAGCCCCATACTCCATAGCCAACACACACTCCCCAATCAACTCTCCTGCGTTAGGCCCCATAATATGAACCCCCAAGATCTTATCAGTCTTGGCGTCAGCAATCATCTTGACAAGACCCTCAGCATCGTCGACAGTTCTTGCACGGCTGTTTGCCATGAAGGCAAATTTGCCGACTTTGTAGTCTGCTCCTTCTTGTTTTAGTTGTTCTTCTGTTTTACCTACACTCGCCACTTCTGGCCAGGTGTAGACAATGGAAGGGACGGTGTCATAGTTGACGTGGCCGGCTTTGCCGGCCATGAGCTCGGCGGCGGCGACGCCATCTTCCTCTGCCTTGTGGGCAAGCATTGGGCCGGGAATGACGTCACCAATGGCTCTGATAGAGGGGACGGTGGTCTGGAAGTGGTCGTCCACTTTAATTCTTCCTCTCTCATCAGTCTGGACACCGACCCCTTCCAAATTCAATCCATTGGTGAATGGCCTCCTACCAGTGGAAACCAGCACAATATCAGCTTCAAGCGTCTCTGCAGCAGCTCCGCCTTTAGCAGGCTCAACAGTCAGCTTGACTGTCTCCCCGCTTACCTCAGCATTGGTGACCTTGGTTCCTAGCTTGAACTTGAACCCTTGCTTTTGCAGACTCCTCTGGAATGCTCTCCTCACCTCACCGTCCATGGTGGGCACAATATTGTCCAAAAACTCTACAACAGTCACTTCGGTACCTAATCTAGCCCATACACTGCCCATTTCAAGTCCAATGTAACCTCCACCAATGACAATCAAGCTCTTGGGAACTCTGTCAATGTCTAATGCACCAGTGGAAGACACAATCTTCTTCTCGTCAATAGGCACACCAGGAAGAGGGGCCACTTCTGACCCCGTAGCAATAAGGATGTTTTTAGTCTTAATGGTGGTAGATCCACCGCCATCAAGCAAGTCTACCTGGACTTCATTGGGGCTAGCCAGCTTGCCCCAGCCTTTGATATAGTCAACTTTGTTCTTTTTCAAGAGGCCTTCAATGCCCTTGGTGAGTCCAGTGACTGCCTTGGCTTTCTGGGCTTGCATCTTCTCGACGTCAATGTTGACATTGTCGACCATGACGCCGTATTTGGCAAATTCGTGTTTGGCTTCGGCGTACTTGTGACTAGAGTTGAGGAGGGCTTTGGAAGGGATGCAGCCGACGTTGAGGCAAGTGCCTCCGAGGCTCCCTCTGCCTTCGACGCATGTGACCTTCATGCCGAGTTGGCCTGCTTTGATGGCGGCAACGTAGCCGTCTGGACCTCCACCAATGATGATAAGGTCCTGTGAGGCAGGGGAAGGGAGGAGGGGAGGAGGGGTGAGGGGGTTGTGGGTGGTCGGATGGAAAGGGAAAGAAAGAGAGTGTCGGTCGGGTATGAGGGTCAAGGATGATCAAGATCGCGGGTGAAACGAGGGTAGAATTGCGGTTGATCAACGACGACATCGTGTTGATAAATACAGGATGTGTGTATAGGAAAGAGATGATGGTGCCTACCTGTTCTTCTCCTGAAGCAAAACCTCGCACAGCAGACAACCCATTGGGGATGCGACGGGTTAGAAGGTCGCTGGCCCGTCTCTTGTTAAGCAGTACTCTCAACATGATTTGGATTTTGAGAAAATGAAAGAATGAGCGATTTGCTTGAAGATTGGTCGCGATTTGGGGTCTTCTTCTCAACGTCTGGAAATTTTGGAGGAAACAGGCAGAGCCGATTTTTGTCCTTGTTGTTAAACCCAAACTTTTAAAATTTGTGTCAACTTGTACTCCGTGTAGTAATTAAAATGTCGAGTGACGATGAGGAATTAGCTGCTATTCGTCAGCAGAGAAAACAAGCATTAGGAAATTCAGCAGGAGCAACTCTGGTGAGTTGTTTAAACTCAATATCTCACATCAATTCGCATCGCACGCTTCCATTTGACACATAAAATAACTATTCTAACCATCAATTATTTCCAACACAGACATCCAAGCGCCATGAATTGCAATCTCAAATCTCTCAAATCCCACGCCACCACCACGACAACGACACCCAAGATGACCAAGGAGAAGATGAACTTCCAGGCCCTGGAACTGACATTGACCCCAGCCTAAGAGCATTCTTCCCCATGTCATTTGGTGGTACTAAACCATCATCTCAACCTGGCATCACAAAACAACCACAAAGAGAAGAAGAAGAAGAGGAGGACTTTGTTGGCCCTCCCCCTCCCCCTCCCCCTGCAGATGATGATCACTACACCAACAAAATACAATCACTGATGACAAACCCCTACTCCCTCCCTATCTCCTCAGAAGCAATCCTCCACCCCCACTCCCGCATCGTCACCGCCCTCCACCTCGACCCCGGTGGTGCTCGCCTCCTCTCCGCCTCCAACGACAACACTCTCTCCATCTTTGACTTCGGCGGCATGAGCTCTGACCTCACCCCCTTCCGCACCCTCACCCCAGAAGAAGGCCACTCGGTTATCGCAGTCAGCTGGTCCCCCATTGGTGATGCATTCCTTGCCGTCACCACCTCTCCTCAACCCAGGGTCTATGACAGGGAAGGTTCACTGATAGGTGAATGTTCTCGGGGAGATGTGTACATGAGAGATTTGAAGAATACCAGGGGGCATATAAGTCGGTGTACTGGAGGTCAGTGGCATCCCGTTGATAAGTCAACCGTTGTGACTTGTAGTGATGATGGCAGTCTGAGAATATGGAATGTTCTACGTAGTAGCACTCATAGCACTCATAGTAGTAGTAGTAGAGGGAGTGTGGAGCAGGTGATGGTGGTGAAACCGACACTGGCTAGACCAGGAAGAGTAGCAGTCACATGTTGTGCATATAATACCAATGGTCACATATTGGGAGCTGGTCTGATGGATGGAACCATCCAATTGTGGGATGTTAGGAAGAAGGGCAGTAGTGTAGCAGGCCAACAGTCGGCTGGAGCAGGTGGACTGGTCCAATCTGGCATAATGAAGATGATGAAGGCCAAGCCAACGTGGTCTGTATTGTCTGGAGGGAAGCATCAGTTATTAAGGGGAGCACATGAAGCTGATGGTGAGATAACATGTCTCAAGTTTTCTATTGATGAGCATACCATGATCTCGAGAGGAGGTGATGAGACGCTAAAGGTATGGGATTTGAGGAAGTTTCAGCAACCATTAGCAGTGTTTAGAGATCTACCCAGTAATTATAGCAATACGCAGTGTTGTTTTAGTCCTAAAGAAGATCTGATACTGACGTGTACTAGCAGTAGTACTAATAATAGAGGCAGTAAGAAGAAGAAGAAGGAAGAAGAAGAAGAAGAAGAAGAAAAAAAACATCAAGATACAGGTTGTCTGGTTTTTATAGATAAAAAAGAATTAAAACTAATACAGAGCCTAGCTATTACTGGTACTGGTACTACTGGTACTGGTACTATTAATGGAGGAGCAGTAGCAGTCCAATGGCATCCTAAAATCAACCAGATACTGGTAGGAGCAGGGGACAGAAAATCTGGAGCAGTACATGTGTTGTATGACTCCGAGTTGAGTGAAAAGGGGGTGATGATGGCAGCTGGGAGACGACCTAGACCTGTGAATCCTTTTGATTTCACTACTTCCTTTTCACCATCTGGTGCTGCTTCTGCTGGTATAAAGATATACAATCCTAATGCATTGCCTTTATTCAGAGAAGAGATGCCTGGCTTTGGAGGGGGAGGTGGTAGGAAGAGAAAAGAGCAAGAGGAAGCAAGAGAAAGAGCAGGGGAGAGAACAGCCAAGAGCTTCAAACCAGAGGTTGGCCAAGCTGCAGTAGGAGTGGGAGGAGTGGGAGCTAAAGGCAAGCTGGGTACCAGTCAGAGTGGTCTGTTGACACAGTACCTGATGAAGACACAGGGGCTGTTGAAGAAACCAGTGGATGATGATGTGAGAGCTAGTATATTGAGGCATGCTGGAAAAGAGGGGGAGTTTTCAAGATTGACTGCTGTGTATAAAAAGACACAACCTGAGAAGATCTTTGCTGAGGAGGAGGAGGAGGGAGATGGTGGGGAGGAGGAGGGAGAAGAGGGAGGGAAGAAGTAGAGGAGGTAGATGGGGGG
>Ga0114919_10003138_pt1 | contig 13344 bp, 10 predicted proteins | sample BlataG_FD_88682 | JGI IMG/M metagenome (GOLD analysis project Ga0114919, IMG submission 88682) | Deep subsurface microbial communities from Black Sea to uncover new lineages of life (NeLLi) - Black_00105 metaG | ecosystem: Environmental > Aquatic > Marine > Oceanic > Sediment | place: Atlantic... | reverse complement strand
AGCTGGGCCGGCCGGATATGTGCCTTCCGATACAATATGCGTTGACGTATCCGCAGCGTCTCGGCGGGATTGCGAAGCGTCTTCGGCTCGAAGAGATAGGCAAGCTGACCTTCGAGAAGCCCAATCCCGGGGTGTTTCGCGCACTTGGATTGGCTTACGAGGTGGCGCGGACGGGCGGCACGGCGGCGGTTGTTTTCAACGCCGCTAACGAGGCGGCTGTGGGAGAGTTCTTGGCGGGCAGAATCAAATTTGTTAGTATAGTCGAGCTTATCGAACACTGCCTGAATAAGCACGAAGTCAAGAAGCATCTCTGCCTTGAGGAGCTGCTTGAGGCGGATGCCTGGGCGAGAAAAGAAGTGTCTTCGATAGCGTATAGCGTGTAGTGTACTGTTGATGATTTGCAGAGTATGGTTTATCGACTGAATTGGAGGCGTTTTAATGTCTAAACCGGAATTTTCGGCAAGTAAATTGTTTCGGGCGTTTTTGGTGGGAGCTCTTTTGGCGGCGATTATTTACCTGATTGTCCGAAACATCGGTACATTCGGTAATGTGCTGCTGGTTATGATTGGATTTGGAGCGGTTGTGCTCGTTCACGAATTCGGGCATTTCGTGGCTGCGAAGCTGTCCGGAATCAAGGTAGAGGCATTTTCGATTGGTTTTCCGCCGACGTTATTGGGGATTCAAATGACAGAGCAGGGCTGCCGGTTTCGGGTTTTGCCGGGCTCTCCCTCTGTAAAAGAGGAGGATGATAAAGAAAAAGACAAAGAAGATAATGATAACGAAGAAAAAGATAATGATGAAAAAGCTGATGATACCGGAGCCGAATCCGAGCAGGGGCTGCTGAGTTTTACTATCGGGGGTCCGGGCAGGCCCCGGGACACGGAGTACCGTGTAGGCCTTATTCCGTTCGGGGGGTATGTCAAGATGTTAGGCCAGGAAGACGTTGGGCTGGTGAAGTCCAGTGACGACCCTCGCTCCTATGCCAATAAGCCGGTAGGTTCTCGTGCGGCTGTCATAGCGGCGGGGGTGGTTTTTAACATTATTAGCGCCGTTGTCATTTTTATGATAGTCTTCCTTGTTGGTATAAAACTGACGCCGCCGGTGGTTGGTGGAGTTTCGCCGGATTCGCCGGCTGCGCGTGCGGGCCTGAAGGTGGGTGACGAGATAATCGAGATAGCGGGCAAAAGCAAGGACCTTGACTTTGGCAATATCGGGATGGCGGCAGCTTTGTCGGATGCGAATGAGGCGGTCGAGCTGAAAGTCAGGCGCGGCAACGAGGAGCTGGATTTTGCGATTGTCGCGAAGGAACAGGATACACCCTATGGAAAGATGAAACTTTTCGGGATTGACCTGCCCCTGAGTTTGATTATTGCGAAACCTTCTTCCGAAGCCGGCGTAAATGCTTTGCTTACCAGGACAGGTCTATCTCCCGGCGACCAAATAACAGAAGTTAACGGTGAGAAAGTCGAGCGTCATTGGGAGCTGGTGGAAATAGTACGAAATGCCCTTGTGCCGGAAGTGACCTTGACGGCTGAGCGAGACGACGGCAATGATGTTCCATCGAGAGTTGGTCTGAGGATGCTGTTTGCCGGCGGCTATGAAATTGAGTCTGAATCCGAGCTTTATCATATATATTCTATGGTGCCCCGTTTGCGCGTGACGGCTGTTGTAGCTGTGCCGGTCAAAGCAGAGGGCGGGCGGGTTGGCCGGGCATGGAATAAACTGGCGGGCTTGTTCGGTAAAGCAGATACTACTCAGGCCGATACGGTTACGCGTCCGGGTCTAAAGAAGGGTGATATTATTCTTGAAATTGGTGAAATCGAAAATCCCACATATAGAGAAATGCGTAAAGTCGTGGAGGAAAACGAGGACAAAGATATATCGATAAAGGTATTGCGCGCGGATGCAAATGGCTTCGAAAGGCCGGTTCCAGTTAGTGTTGTGCCCAGGCGTATACCAGACTCTGAGTGGGTTCAGATAGGCGCGGCGCTTGCACTTGATGCCGAGCATCCGGTTGTTGCCAAGACGATTAATGCCGAAGGCGGACCTTCAAAGCTGGGCATTCCCCGCGGCGCTGTGGTCACTGCTGTTGACGGGGTCCGCGTTTTGAACTACTACGACGTAATCAGAAAAATCAGAAAATACTCACCAGGTGAGCGGATAACGATTGATTGGCGAGTTGATGAAGAAACGGCGGGCGCTGTTGCTTTGAATGTTGTCGGCGGCGGGGAGTCTATAACTGTCAAGTCAACCTTTGCTGAGGATGTTCCGTTTGAGATATTGCAAAAGCTTTACAAGGCCGGCGGCCCGTTTGATGCAGTGGCGATGGGATGCAGAAAGACCATAATGTTCATCACGCAGACTTATGTAACCTTGAATCGTCTGGTTCGGGGCCTTGTCGGTCGCAAGAGTCTTATGGGGCCTGTTGGTATAATCAGATTAAGCTATCGCATTGTTGCCGAGCAGCCGTTTATTTACTACGTTTACTTTCTTGGTCTTATAAGCGCTATAATAGCGGTGTTTAACTTTCTTCCTTTGCCGCCGCTTGATGGAGGGCTGATGGTACTGCTGATAGTTGAGAAGGTAAAGGGCTCGGCGTTGAGCGAGCGTACCCAGGGGGCTATAGCTTACCTCGGCTGGGGGCTGATTGCGATAATTTTTCTCGTTGTAACGTATAACGATATTAGCAATATTGTCAGTAGTTTTTTCAATTGAGCGGCTTGCGCGTTGCGAATTGAAGAATGGCGAAAAGTTATAGAGATTTGGAAATTTACAGGTTGTTGTAGAGCGTGGCCGTCAAAATTCACAAAATATTGCGAAACTGCCGAAATATCAGAAGCAGGGTCCGGTGAAAAGATTGTTCATACACAAAAAAGTGTTCAAAGGTACAGCGGATGTTATTGGACAAGGAAAGCGACAAAAAGCCGGACCCGGGCAAGGTTGGCACCGTAGATAAACCGGACAAAAAAATCGGCGAAGTAATAAGCCAGCCGCCCGAAACGCTTCAAAGCTGCGAGGAATATCACGAGAGTATCCTGGAGGCCCTTCGGGAGACAGACCTCCACGTATATGAGCTGCTGAGGCGGGAGTATGAACGGCTGGGCAACAGTATCCAGCTTATCGCGGCGGAGAACCAGTGCTCGAGAGCGGTATTGGCGGCCCTTGGGTCGGTTGTTCAGAACAAGACGACCGAGGGCTTTGTGGGTGCGCGATACCATGGGGGGTGTGAGGTTGTTGATGATATTGAGGCGTTGGCTGTCAGCAGGGCCAAAGAGGCCTTCGGCGCCAGGTATGCAAACGTACAGCCCCACTCGGGGACCAGCGCCAATCAGATTGTGCTTACAGCGATGTTGGAGCGAGACGATAAGATATTGAGTCTTGGGTTGGACCAGGGCGGGCATCTGTCGCACGGGGCGAAGGTGTCTTTTAGCGGCAAATTCTTTGAGGTGGAGAATTATTACGTTGATAAGGAAACATTCCTTCTGGATTACGACGCTATCCGGGACAAGGCGGTCAGGTTCCGGCCGAAGCTGATTATATGCGGTGCCAGCGCGTATTCGAGGACGATAGATTTTGAGAAGTTCAGGCAGATAGCGGACGAAGTGGGGGCGTATGTTCTGGCGGACATTTCACACATAGCCGGCCTGGTGATGGCCGATGCTCACCCTTCGCCGATAGATTACGCACATTTCACAACGACGAGTACGTATAAGCCGGGCGGGCCCAGAGGCGGCCTTGTACTGATGGGCAGAGACTTCGACCGGAAGATAAAGGCCGGGACGAAGACTGTCGAGTTGTGGAAACATATCGAGAAGACGACGTTTCCGGGAGTGCAGGGGACGCCATATCTGAATAATGCGGCGGCCAAGGCGGTTTTCTTCAAGGAAGCGCTTTCGGACCAATACAGGGCCCGGCAGTTCAAGATAATAGACAATGCAAAGAAACTTGCGGAGGCCCTGGGGAATCTGGGGCACGATGTGATAACCGGCGGGACGGACAACCATATGATGCTGATAAACGTGAGCAATCTGCGGGAAGGACTGACGGGGGTGATAGCACAGAAGTGCCTTGAACAGTGCGGCATAATAGTCAATATGAACCGGCTGCCTTACGATAAAAGGGGCGCTGCGGTCGCCAGCGGGCTGAGGTTGGGCACGCCAATCGTCACAAAAAACGGGATGGGCGATGAAGAGATGGAGGCGGTATCCGTGCTGATAGATGCGGTATTGAGAGCCGTCGAGACGAAGGGTGAAAGGGAATATAAGATAGATGAAAATCTGAGAAATCAGGTCAGGAAAAAAGTGAGAGAACTTTGCTGGAAATTCCCCATGCGTTAAGCGCGGTAAGGAGAACCCCCCAATAAATTGGGGGGCTAAATATTTTTGCGTCGCCGTGCCGGCGACGGCTGAACTATGAGACATAAGCTCAAATTACGATTTGCTCCATTAACAATACAGGTGCCAATAATTCTTTAATTTTTATTATTCAGGATTATGAAAGTGGAACAGGAGAAAAAGCTTTCGCTGGTGGTTACTATTCCGGCCCTTAACGAAGCGGCCACGGTGGCCGAGGTAATTGGGGCCATACCGAGGGACATATCAGGCGTGGAGAGTGTCGATGTTGTGGTGATAGATGACGGCAGTACCGACGATACAGCCAAGGTGGCGGCTGAGGCGGGGGCGAAGGTCGTTAGTTTCAGCTACAACAAGGGCCTTGGGGCGGCGTTTGGGCAGGGACTGCGTACGGCACTTGGCCTTGGGGCCGACATCATTGTCAACATCGATGCCGACGGGCAGTTCAACCCTCAGGATATATCAAAATTGCTTTTGCCAATCATTGAGGGCAGGGCGGATATGGTTACCGCCAGCCGGTTTGCGGACGATGACTTGATTCCAGAGATGCCGTGGATAAAAAAGTGGGGCAATCAGGTAGGTGCCAATGTTGTGAACAAGCTGTCCGGCCAGAAGCTGTGTGATGTTTCGTGTGGGTTCCGGGCATATAGCCGCGACGCAGCTCTGCGGGCGACATTGCTTGGCGGACACACATATACCCATGAGGTCATACTTGATTTGGCCCTTCGTGGTTTGCGAATAGTTGAAGTGCCGGTGAAGGTGATAGGTGTTCGCAAAGTTGGTAAAAGCCGGCTGACGGAAAATCTATGGAAACACTGCTTGAATAGTTTGCTCATAATTCTAAGAGCATACCGGGATTACAGGCCGACGCGTGTCTTTGGCGCAATAAGTCTTGTATTTTTGTTGTTAGCAGTGTCCTGTGGCGTGTTTGTAGGATTCCATTATCTGGCAACCGGTGCATTTTCGCCGTATATTTTCGTAGCTTTTTTAGCAGGGGGTTTCGGTTTTGTCTCGCTTATCTGTTACATAACCGCCCTTTTGGCAGGGATGATAAATCGGCTGCGTATCTTGCAGGACGAGCAGCTGTTTTTATTGCGCAAGCAGGAATATAACACGAAGCAGCCCTGATGAGGTATCGGGGCAAGTCGATTTTACTCTGGGCTTTGAAAACAGCTCGGCCCAAAAGTTCGGGACATCATTATTAGCTTTGAGCATTAAGGGCTTTAGTTCAGAAAACAGGGGTTAAACAACTCCGGTTGAGATGGAATATTATTTTTCGTCACTTGGCGAGAAAGAGATAATAGCAAACCATAGTTTTACAAATATTCCTCTGGTCTCAAACAAGAGAATGAAATTGGATGCCACCAGCAGAGGGATGGTTGCGGTAACATACCTGAACTCTGAATAAGCAAACACGGCGTGGATGGCTGAATACGAAACAAGCAAAGCTGCAAAAAGCAAGCCGGCAGAATACATCAACCTCATTTTCTCTGTTTTGTTAATCCAGGCGGCAATCATGCGTATGAAAATCAGGGCCAAAAGAGTCCATGCAGAAATGGTATGCATAACAGTAAGGGGTTGCTTCCAGGAAAAATTCCCGGAAAAAACACCTGCAAATTGCCTAAACCTCCACCACCATCCTCGAAGGGCCCGCCCGGGATATGACTTCCAATAATCAAATGTTTTTTGCAGAAATATTTTTTGCTTCTGTTCCCAATCTAACTCTGTGTCGTCTATAAGCGAGTCAAACTCTTCATCAAACGCCTTAGGATGTTTGGCCCTGGATCTGAATTTGGCCTCCGGATTTAGGTGTATGTTATTGGCGAGGTATATGGAATATGTGCCATAAGTCCCGGTGACCAATCGGGAGTCACTGTAGCGGATATAGGAATAAGATGAGGTCAGAAACAAGATTGCCTCGGCAGTTGCCAACAGTAGAAACCATCTCTGTACAAATTTGGGTGTCCCCAAATGGCGTTTTCGCAGGTAAAAGTACAGCACAACACAAAGAAGGATAATGAAGCAAATATGCATTGGAAACAAATAGAGCGGTCGAATGAGCAGATGTATAGCAAGCGCTGCTCCTGATATGACAGCCCATAAAACTCGAAAATTACTCTTGTAAAAGCAGATAATGCTGAAAATCAAAGTTGCATATGCGAAAACTATTGAACTCTCCACATTTGCCGAGAGCCATCTGATATGTGCGAAAAACCCTGCGTATAACCATAAAGCGCAGATGGCCAGGGTATTACTGCTGGTATAAATCCGAATAGCTATTGCCAATATAACGAAGGAAGCAAAGAGAAAAACCCAGGCAAATGTGGCAGGAGACAGTCCCAGAATTACGCAAAAAAAAGCCAAAAGAAGTGGATGCCCGACAGACGGCAAGACCTCCTTTTTCCTGAACGTATCGAGAAAACCGTTCCCATCGACAATATTTTCGGCGATGTTGTAGTAGAGTTTGGCATCGGGATTTAAGTGTTGCATTTGAAACCAGACGGGCCACTCTCTTTTAAAGTTGAGCCTGATATTAGCGCCGAGAAATAAAAATAGTATAAGAAGGACGACAAAAATAAACCAGTTTCGGTCGATTGCACGCAAAAGCTTAAGAGCACTATCAGATAAAGATGTTGACGGCTGAGTACGTCTCGCTTTCGTTTTTCGTTTCTTTCTGGCCTTCTTCAGGCGGTTTCGCTTCATTTTTATTCCTTAACCGGGATACGAACCATTTTACAACCGGCATTCCCCATCCAGGGCGGCTCATCTATGCCACTAAGCTTTCATTTGATTAATATACTAAATGTGCCCGAGAAGTAAAGTGTGAATAAAAGAACAGGTCCCGGCATTCAATTTTATCGTTAGTGCGAGTCTTAAAGGTGACAGCCGTTACGCGTTTCTCGGCTGGTGGGATTGGAAGGGCATCGGTGAAAAGCACAATATTGAGCATCTGACGAAAAACTATACCATTAAGACTGATAGAAAAACACAAATAATCCTGCTTGAAAAACGCTGATTTCATCAAACGTTGATTATAATGTCTTGGGATGGCTCATTAACAAGATGGCGGCCTTTGCTTTTACCTTGATTCTTGACCGGTATCTTGGTATTTTCATGGTGCTCTATCGTAAGGACTTTGCGTTCGGTGATAAGACTATACTATCTAATTGTGGTTTGATGAGTTCTTTTGCGGCGGACAAAGGCAATGAAAGAAGAAAAAATTTGCATCATAATGCCAGCATATAATGAAGCAAACGCCATTGGTGAAGTGCTTGGTAAGCTTATGCCGATGGCCAGTGAGCAGGGATGGGAGGTGATAGTAGTTGACGACGGGTCAAGTGATGAAACAGGCACAGTAGCACGAGATAGTGGGGTTAGAGTTCTAAGACACCCGTCCAATCGCGGCTATGGGGCCAGCCTATCGACCGGCGTCAGAGCAACAAATGCCGACGTCATCGTATTCATCGATTCTGACGGCCAACACAACCACAGTGACATACCCGGTCTTTTAGAGCATATTGACCGCTATGATATGGTAGTTGGTTTCCGCACAAAGGGCTCTTACATCGACCCGTACCGTAAGTTGGGTAAAAAGGTGTTAAAGTGGTTTGCCAACTACTTAGCTAAAGAAAAAATACCCGATATAAATTCTGGTTTCCGGGCCTTCAGACGTGACGTTTTACTGCGTTATCTCCATTTGATGCCGGAAGGTTTTTCATTTTCGACCACCTCTACATTCGCTATGCTAAAGGGGGGGCATCCAATAAAATGGATTCCCATCAAGACCACCAGACGAATAGGAACCAGCACGGTCAAACAGCTCAAGCACGGACCGGAGACTATGATGTTGATGTTAAGACTGACGGTGCTTTTTGACCCGTTGCGTGTATTTCTGCCGGTCAGCGGCATTTTACTATTTCTTGCAGTCGGTATGGCGGCCCTTAACTTTATTCTATACCGAAGGGCGATCCCTGCAAGTGCTGTTTTCCTTGGTATTTCGGCAGTCATTATCTTTATGCTCGGTCTGCTGACAGACCAGGTATCGGCCATCCGGAGAGAACAGGCCGGGCGGTTGTAAAGACAACACATTGATGTTACTGTTTTACTATTGGGTCGTAGTATTGAGATTAAGGGTTCCATATCAGTGGGGTTGGAACAACTATTTGAGGAGATGCTATGAAAGTCCTGCTTATTCGTCCTCCGCATCATCATATGATTACCACTAATGTTCCAAAGGCAGTGGACACTGAAACAGGCATGTACCCGCCTCTGGGCCTGCTTTATGTGGCCGCCGGGCTCAAGGCCTGGACAGATGCTGAGGTTGAATTACTTGACACTCCCGCTCTTGGTTTAGACCAGGATGGTATTGGACAGCATATAGCTCGGGCATGCCCGGACGTTGTGGGTATACAGACTATGACTTTTACGCTTATCGATGCGATTCAAACCGCGCGCACCGCGAAGACAGCTTACCCAACAGCACATGTGACCCTCGGGGGGCCGCATGTAAACCTCTATCCGGAAGCGACCCTTTCCATTGAAGGAGTAGACTCGCTGGTGTTGGGTGAAGGCGAAAGGGCTTTTGCTGAGATGGTGAATTCGCTGGCTGGCGGAGCCGACATAGCTGACACAGAGGGAGTGGCGGTGATGCGCGATGGCAAGCCCAGCACAACAAAAGCCAGGCCACTGGAGGCGGACCTGGACAGTCTTCCGCAGCCCGCCCGCGACCTGCTCGATAGTTCGCTCTACTGGTCCGTACTGGCAAAGCGCAACCCGATTACTACTGCGATGACCAGTCGCGGCTGTCCTATGAAGTGTATCTTCTGCGACCGTCCCCATCTTGGCAAAACTTTTCGCTGTCGAAGTGCTCGCAGTGTAGTGGATGAAATGGAAGATTGCGTAAATCGTGGAATCCGTGAACTTTTCTTTTACGACGATACATTTACTATCCGTCGCCAACGAATCTTTGACATTCGGGATGAGATTAAGCGTCGCCGCCTGGACGTGCAGTGGGACATTCGCGCCAGGGCAGACACTTTGGACGCTGAGGTTGCCGGAGCAATGAAAGAAGCCGGCGTTACTCGCATTCACATTGGTGTCGAAAGCGGCAGCCCCCGGGTACTTAAGATAATGAAGAAAGGCATCACTATCGAGCAGGCTCATAATGCCTTCGAACTGTGCCGCAGGTTTGGCATAACCAGCCTGTCCTATTTTATGCTGGGAAATCCCACCGAAACGCAGCAGGATATTGATATGACGATGCAGTTCATCCGAAAATGCTGCGCCGACTACGCGCACATTTCTATAACTACTCCCTTCCCCGGGACCGAACTATATCGCATGGGCCTGGCGCAAGGTCTTTTCGAGCGTGACTATTGGCGAGACTTCGCCGCCAATCCGGATGAGCAGTTTCAGCCTCCTGCCTGGACGGAAAACTTCACGCAAGAACAACTCGAGGAGATGCGGCGGCAGGCGTATCGGGTTTTCTATAGTCGGCCGGGCCGAATTATCCGGCAGGTACTTGCTGTCCGTTCATTCAGAGAACTATGGACGAAAGCGCGTGTCGGGACAAGATTGTTGTTTTCCAAGTAGTTGAAAAAATCTTATCCGGTCGGAATCGACGGGACAAGCAATATGTATATCGGAACATTAGGATATTTAGATTCCGCTGCTTTTGTGAGAGAACTGTTATGTTTTCAAAAATATTGGACATCGTTTTCTTTCCTGTTCGCGTGCTGTTTTCACACGAGTTCGTAAATAAATTGGGGCTTCGTTCGTTGCGTGATGAGCGAATTGATGAGGTTATGGTGAACTGCCGGGGCCGTTTGCTTGATATTGGATGCGGCAACAATCAACTGGTGAAAACATATGGTCATCACAGCATTGGTGTAGACGTTCATGATTTCGGAGGGGACGCTACTATTGTTGAAGATACATCCAAATTGCCGTTTGAGGACGGTGCTTTTAATACTGTCAGCTTTGTTGCGTGCCTTAATCACATATCAAATCGTGTTGAAGTTCTCGCAGAATCGAACCGACTACTATCAAAGGATGGAAGAATCCTTTTGACAATAATCTCGCCGTTTGTTGGAACTATTCGCCATAAACTGGCGTGGTGGGATGAGGACCAGTTCGAAAGGGGAATGAAAAAAGGTGAAGAGGCTGGACTTTCGCACGAGCGTATTGTGTCTCTACTCGAAAACGCGGGTTTCAAACTTGTAAAGAGAAGAAGGTTTATCTTCGGCCTTAATAATCTTTATGTTTTTGAAAAGGTCCGCGAGAAATGCTCCGAATTCAAGTAGTTGGTGATTTTAGCTGATTAGTTTTTTATAAAATGTATCTTTGAATATGCGATCCAGGCGGTTAGAGAAAGTTTGGTTGTGGCGTTTGGTAGGGCCGGTGGTTGTGGTCTCTGCAATATGGTGGGCCGGTCCGACAAAAATCTGGGCGGTGTTGTCAAATGCCGACCCCACCCTTGTTGTCGCCGCCGTCGCACTGGCGATACCACTGGCGATTATCAAAGGCATCAGGTGGCAAATCCTGCTGCGCAACTACGATGTCGAGCTTACCTTTAGTGACAGCACCAGTATGTATGCTACGGGTATGGTATTGTCTGCTATCACGCCGGGACGCATTGGGGATATGGTCAAGATTGTAATGCTGATTAAAAAGGGCTGCAGTATCAGCAAGGCGATAGCTTCCAATATATTCGACCGCCTGTTCGATGTGGCCTTCGTTCTGCTTGTAGGCTACGGCGGGATGTGGTATTTCTCTCGGAACTTTACGTCGCAACTGCAGATTGTTAATATCATCTTTGGTATAACTTTGGTTCTGCTGGTGGCCCTTGCGCTCAAGCGGCACCTCGTAAAAAAACTGGCGATAAGGCTTATTCCCAGCCAGTATCGTTCCGCGGCCATAGAATCCTGGAATGAAATTATAAGCGGTTTTTTGAAGAAGCAATATCGCCGAATTCTCTGGCTTGTCCTATGGACAAGTGTATTCTGGTTCTTGCAGTTCTCTGCGATATATCTGTGTGGTTTGGCGCTGGAAGTTGATGTTTCGTTCATCTATCTCAGCGCTTGTGCAGCAGTGGCTATGGTTCTTTCGCTTCTGCCGATAACAGTTGCGGGAGTCGGCACCCGTGACGCAATATACATATTGCTGTTGGGACAGGTAGGAATAGCACGGCAGCAGAGCCTGGCGCTTTCCAGCCTGGTGTTGGGGGTGTTCTTAGTTAACTGTGTGGTGTTCTATCTTATCTCGGTGATTTTCAAGTCGAATTTAATATTATGGCGTGAACATAATCGCAGTACTGAAGGAAAGCAGATATGATTCACTTCTTCGTTGGTACTAAAGCGCAGTTTATCAAGATGGCCCCTGTAATGATAGAGATGCGAAACCGTAATATCCCCTTTCGTTATATCGATTCCGGCCAGCATGCTGAATTGACGGGGTCATTGCGTAAGGTTTTCGGTCTGAGGGAGCCTGATGTCAATCTTTACGGCAGGAACAAGGACATTGTTTCGATTTCGAGCGCCGTCGGCTGGACGCTTAAACTTAGCTGGGCTTCGCTTACGAGACGAAAGTGGCTGCGAGAACATGTGTTCTGCGGAGGAGGAATTTGTCTGATTCACGGTGATACACTCAGCACACTGCTTGGAATGAGAATGGCCAAGGCGGCGGGGTTGAAAGTCGGGCATGTGGAAGCGGGGCTTCGGAGCTTTTGTATGTGGAACCCTTTTCCCGAAGAGCTGATACGCGTATATTGTATGAAACGATGCGATGTGCTCTTTGCGCCCTCTCAAGAGGCGCAAAACAACCTGAAAGCTATGAATATGCCGGGTGGGGAGATGGAAGACCGAGATTCCGACTAAAAGTCGTACAAACTCCGGGAAGTGTGGTTATATGACGGCAACAGGAAACTATGAACAGTTTAATCAGGAGAATCTTTCAAAGATAGTTTCAAGATTCGGCACGCCGAAGGAATTAAGAATTCTTTATATTTCTACATATATCCCAAACTATACCAGAACCGAAACTCTCCTGGAATTAATGAGAAAAAATGGAATAGAGGTTACCGAGATACTCGTTGGAGATTCGAGATTAAAATATTTTAAGGCGATTTATGGTTTAATAAAATCTCAAAAGGATTGCGATTTGGTCTTCGTTGCTTTCAGGGGGCATGAAATCTTGCCGGTTCTGCGGCTGGTAACGAGAAAACCCATAATATTTGACGCGTTTATTTCGGTTTACGACACTTTATGTTTCGACAGGAAAATATTCAAACCGAACTCGATTGTCGGAAGATTTCTGAAATGGTACGACAGGTTTTTGTGTAAAATATCCAATATCGTTTTGGTTGAAACCAAAGCGCATAAAGATTATTTTGAGAAAGAGTTCGAGGCCGACAATGTAGATTATATCTATGTTGGTTGTAACAAAGATTTATTTAGGCCGTTGGAGTTCGAAAAAGACGGGGCTGAATTTGTTGTTTTTTGGTATGGTTATGCTAATCCTCTCCAGGGAGTTGATATTATATTAAGGGCAGCCAAACTGCTGGAGGATAAGAAAGTAGCTTTTCGGTTGGCCGGTCCCATCAGGGAAAAATATCCCCAGTTAATAGAGGAGCTGCAGCTAACAAACGTCGAATTCGTTGATTTTATATCTTACCAGGAGCTGCCTGTTGAAATAAGCAAATCGGATGTTTGCTTGGGAGGGCATTTTTCGGACAGGGCCAAAGCCACCAGAACAATTGCAGGTAAAACCTTTCAATTTCTGGCATGTGAAAAACCGACAATAGTCGGGGACAATCCGGCAAACAGGGAACTATTCGATGATGGGGGATTGATTGAATTTGTTGAAATGAATAATGCCGATGATTTGGCGAACAAAATTTTGGAGATAAAGAGAAGATGAAAAAAAAGGGCTGGGTTCCTTATCCGAGATATATCTTCAGAAAAGAAATCGCGTTGTCCTTAATAAAGAAATACGT
>Ga0114919_10003137_pt1 | contig 13345 bp, 5 predicted proteins | sample BlataG_FD_88682 | JGI IMG/M metagenome (GOLD analysis project Ga0114919, IMG submission 88682) | Deep subsurface microbial communities from Black Sea to uncover new lineages of life (NeLLi) - Black_00105 metaG | ecosystem: Environmental > Aquatic > Marine > Oceanic > Sediment | place: Atlantic... | reverse complement strand
TGGAAGCGTAAAAACGGGTTGAGGGTTTTCACCGAAACGCGATGTTCGTCAGCATATGATCGAAGCAGACGAACGAGAAAGTCAGGATCATCGGCTGAGGGTAAACGACCGATTGCCCACTCAGGTACAAAATAATTTTCATCAGTAGTAGCGTAAGGGTTGTCTGAAGGGATAATTTCATCATCGTCATCAGTTGGGTTGGGGAGCAAATGAAACGGAACGATGCGATCCCCTCCAACGATGAGAAGTGCACCAATCATTTCGCCGCGACGACCGAGGGCTTGATCTAGATCTGCCAGGCGTAGTTTGATCTGCCATGCATTGGCAGGATCAGCAGGTGATAAGCCAAATGGTTCGAAAGTATTGGGATCGTCGATGTACAGGCGATATGCGGTCCATCCTGATCGGCGGCGTACTGATTCGACCAGGGACATGATTGCCTGGTCTATACGTTGGAAGCAATCATCACCAAAAGACTGTATCAGTCGAGTATGGCTTGATAGGATGATGTAGGCCGGAATCCGATTATCTTCATCGCGATAACGTTGGCGAGAATTTACCCGCGCAGCTAAGCGGTTGAAATCTTGCTCGATCTCGAGTAGCGTCTCATCATCCTGGTCGTGTTCAGGTAATGCATCATCCCCAGGATCAGGACCCTGAAAGGATTCCCACGGCTCAGGCACAGGCAGGGAATCGTCTGTATTTAATGGTTGTACTCCGATAGCAAGGCTGGTTTCCTCAGGTTTCTTACGTGCGGTTGCAGGTTCCTTTTCCGCCTTTTTCACCTTGGGAGCATCCTGACTTACTTTAGGTTGCTCACTACCACAAGATGTCGTTGCCTCAACGTGACCTAAACTCCCACTGGCCAAACGATTTTCGCCAAGAACAGCGGCAACAATAGCAGGCACCGGTCGGTTGAGATGAGTTTTCAATTGGGTTGGCCATAGGCTACGATAGGGATGGGACGATCCTAGAATGCGATCAGTTACCCGGCCAGTAGGATCGTCACTAGCGGCTTGATGGAAATATTCAACCCCACGTCGAACTTTACCCTGTGAGAGGAACTCATCAGCTAAGAGTAAACGGAAAGCCAGACACTCTGGCCATCGGTCGTGGCCTGTCCGAGCGAGCATTAATGCAGCAGGACGATCGCCGGCAGCCAATTGCGCCCTCATTGCCACTAGCGTGATCAGAGGTAGATCAGGATCTGCAGTTAGCGCTTTCTGGGATTCAGAAGTGGCTATCTTAGGAGCATCAGAGGTGAGAGCAGATATCGCTTTGTTGAGATGGATCGCCCAAGACGGGTACTGGCCCTTATTGAGCTCTGCACCTCGAAATGTCTCGGCACATGCTGCATAGATTCGAGCCCGCGTCGGCTCACCAGCAGCGTGGAGAGCAGCAGAGAGGAGGTCGTATGCTTCCACATACTCGGGGTCTGCGGTTACTACATCAATCAAACGTTGTATTGCGGGTTGGTGGTGAAGCTGATCCATTTCGGTTTGAGCGATAATGAATTGAACTTCAAGATCACCCGGCCACAAAGCAAGCCAATCTGCGGCTGCGGCACTAGCGAAATCGTGCCGGTTTGCCAGCCTTGCAGCTTGGATTAATTTGATGATGTTGTCGCGATTAATCATGAGGACACCGCCGATATTAAAGTTCCACCGTGAACCAATTCCAGCGCGCGCACAGCCGCCAACTGGTGCAAGAAATCGGGATCTCTAGGGTTGAGCTCAACGGCTCGTTCAATCATGCTGGATGCTTGCTGATAGTTCTTCTGTAGTTTCAGAATCAAACCAGCACGGAAGTGCGCCTGGCCACAGTTGGGATCAAGGGAGATGGCTTGTTTGTAGGCTTCCAGGGCTTGCTTTGTTTCTCGTCGGGCTTCATAAATTAGACCCAGCTCTAAGGCAAAATGGCTGTCATACAGGTCGGTTGATTGGATATGAGCTAGTTCATCTAAAGCCCGATCTAGTTGACCACTCTTGCGACAAAGACGTCCTAGACGTAAACGATAGGTCGGGTTACGAGGGGAGAGACGAACCGCCTGGGTTGCAGCATCGAGCGCTTGCTCCAGTTGATTGGAAGCCTCGCAGGCTTCGGCGAGTGCAGCCCACGCACGCTGGTCATCAGGATTCGCTTCAGGACATTATGTAAGGCTGCAATTGCCTCGTTGGCACGTCCGATCTTGACCAGCAGCTTGCAACTTGCTAGCTGAACGCTGAGGGGGTTGTTTGTGTGCTTTAATGCCTGGTCATAAGCCTGAAGAGCCTTTTCATATTTACTTTGGGCGGCGAAGATCTCGCCCATGCCGAGCAAGACTTCGTAGTCGTCTGGAGCTAAACGCAGCGCGGCCTTTGCACGCTCTGACGACTGTCGATGTTGACCGAGTGCCATCGCGGTGCGAGCGGAGCCAATAAGACAATGGACATCAGATGGCAATAGGGTGCAGGCGCGTTCGAACCACATATCTGCTTGCGCGGCATGCCCTAATGCCAAGGCGATCTGCCCGGCTTCTTTCCATATCTGACCAATAGCCGGCTTCGCCTCGAGGATACGAGAGTAGATCCTCTCGGCTTCAGATAGTTGACTCGTTTTACCTAACGCCCGAGCATAGGCGAGGAGATAATCGGGTTGATCTGGCTCCAACTCAACTGATTGCTGGAGATGAGGAACGGCGGCGTCAAGTTCACCCTCTTCTAGATAAAGGGAGGCAAGCTGGTAATGCCAGGCGGACTCGATCGGCCACGACGCGATTGCTGCGTTGAAGCTGTCTGCAGCTTTCTTCACTTGGCCCTCTGCCAGCCAGGAGCGAGCGATAAGAAGGGAAGTGAGTGGTCGGATGGTAGGATTGCGAGCGGCTTTTTGATAAGCGTAGCGCGCCTGCGTATGTTGCCCTTTAGCTGTGTGGGTCAATCCAAGAAGGATTGCACCCCAGGCGTCAGGGTTTAAAGCATCGTTGTAGGACCAGAGTATCTTCTCGGCGTCGTCTGGATGATTTTGGCGAAGGAATGCAATAGCGAGTGACTGGATAATCTCCGATGAAGAATAATCTTGGGTTGTCGCCTTCAGCACTTGAAGAGCTTCATCATCAGTATTTGCTTCAGATATTGACGACCAGAGTAGAAGCCTATCTAGTGCAGCCTTAGGAGCATCTTTCTGGCGACAGGTTTCGATCAATGTGCGGATGGTCTGACGAGCTTGATCAGTTGCAAAGACAGGATCAGGCGCATGTCGGTGAGCATCCGCGGCAATGGCATAGAGCCAGTGAGCATCTAGAAGGCGTAACCTTAGTTGAATTAGCTCGAGGGCTATCGAAACATCATCTTCAAACGCATGCCATTCTTCAAGTGATTTAACAGCCTGCTGCCATAACCCCATCCGTAGGGCTGCTCTCGAGAGCCAGACAGCATCCTCTCGGGATTGGGGATTAATCGCTTTGGCCGAATTTAGCATTGCCTTGGCAGATGAGAGATCGTCCATACCCAGCTCAGCGAGCGCCAGCAGAGCATATGCCTGTTGCGGGGGGTTGTCGCATCGGATGGCCTGGGTTAAGATCTCCCGTGCTTCGCTATGCTGATCGAGGCTCAGGAGGCATTCCCCTAGAACGATGAATGGTTCATTCTTACCTGGAGCTAGGTGCACGGCTCTGTGTAATAATTCCAGCGCCTCCTGTGGTGATCCATGTCGCATAATGGCTATACCGGCTTCGAGAGTGAGGTCGGCGTCATCGGTGATTAGTTCAATTGCTGAGGAATAATGGTTTAGACCTCGATCGGTTTCCCCGTTCGCCAGATATGATTGAGCTAGCTTCTTTTGGATTACTCCATCCTCAGGACAAAGCGCTGCGGCACGCTGCCAAAGCCCGATGGCTGCTGAACGGCGATTCAATTCCCAAAGGGCTTGGGCAGCATGATCAAGCGGCTGGTGATTCTCCGGCTGTAACTCTGAGCAGCGTCGCCAGGCCTGTTGGGCAGTCTCCAAGTCCCCAAGTTGTTCGCTGAGGACTGCTAGTTTTTGATGGGTTGCGGGATCCTCGGGTTGCAGGATAGAGGCTTGTCGAAGCATACGTTGAGCGGTAGCTGCTTCGTTCATACCAAGAAGAACTTCAGCTGCTCGCAGCAGTGTATTAGGCTGACGCCGTCCCCAGCGGAGAGATTGAGCGAGTGCGTTCCGGGATGCGATACTCTTTCCGGCTTTCTGGGAAAGCTCGGCAAGTTCTAGCCAAGCGATTACATCATCTTGGCGAATGTCTACCAATCGTTTGACAGCCTCTATTGCTTCGGTGATGTCGCCAGTCTCAGTTGCCGCAAGGCTTAACTTACGCAGGATCTCTTCGGAGGTGGGATCAAGGTCTGCAGCCTGGCGGACAGTGCGAAGGGCTTGTTCTGGTAAATCCGCTTTAAGATATGCCTCTGACAACAACACAAGTATCTCGGTTGAAGCAGGGTAGCGTTTGCGCTCATCTTCCAGTGTGGAGAGGGCAAGTGAAGCCAAATCAGTGGCTAAGGCAGATCGAGCAAAGCCGAGAACAGCCTCCCGACGGAGATCCTGATTTTCTTCAGGAACATTCTGCAAGTAATGTTGGTAGGCGTAAAGAGCTTCATCGGCCTGACCGGCGTGTTCGTGGGCTAAACCAAGCCAATAATCGATCGAGGGGTCCTGGCAGCCGCCTGATCTAGCTTGCTCAAGGTGGGTCACAACATCGTGTAACTGAAAATGTCCGCCCTGTCTGCCAGATTTGGCCAATATTCTTCCAACGAGAAAATGAGTTTCAGGTGTGGCATCCGCGGGAAGGGTCTTCAATAGACGGGCAGCGGAGGCTACCTCGCCACGTTGCTCATAAGTTAGTGCCAAAGCTTGGCGAGCGTTCCAATTCGCAGGCTGACGGGTTAAAGCCTCGCGCAATGCTAAAAGTGCGCGGTCGTGGTGGCCTAATTCTCGTAGAAGGTCGCCATACTCGATCAACCACTGTGCTTGGTTTTGATCCAGTTTGGTCGCTTCCTTAGCCGCTTCGAGAGCATCACTCAAGCGTCGTTGATTTCTCAGCCATCGCGACAACGCGATATGTAGACTTCCATAATTGGGTGCAGCTTGGGTCCCAGCGGATAGCGTAGCACCAGCAGCTTGGTCGTCACCTGAGGTCATCTGAAACTCAGCCAGTGCAATCCAGGGATCTGGTGATTGCGGCGCTATTTGGATGGCCTTATCAAGATGGCCGCGTGCATTTTCGTAATCGCCTAAGGCGGTAAGTACTTTACCGAGTACGATTTGACCTTGGAGCGAATTCTGATCGGCTTGAAGAAGACTCTGTGCCGTTTCCAGAGCCAGATCCATTTGTCCAGCATTCAGTGCGCACATGGCAAGGTTGGTAAGCGCCTCCGGTTCTGTTGTGGCCAGGGTTTGCCAATGAGGTAAGGCGGCTTCGGGACGGCCATCTACCTGCAGGCTATGAGCTAATGCAAACCGGGCAGAGGTCGAGCTTGGGTCTAACACCAATGCGAGATGAGCTTGTTCCGCGGCTATCTGTGGATCACCAGCCAAATCAAGCATTTGAGAGAGATCGATCAGGCACCCGATGTTGGTTGGTCTGCAATGGACACGAAAACGAGCTACATGAAGTGCTTGTTCAACATTACCGATTGATTTCAAACCATCGAGCAGATATTTAAGGAGACGATCATTGCAATATGCGGTATTTGGCAATTGGAGGATAGCTTGATCAAATGATTTAGAAGCTTGAGTTGTTTCACCCAACTTAGCCAGGATCAATCCAACTGCAATCAGTTCTTCAAAGGTCTCTGGATCGTGTTGTAGCGACGCCAATGCCTCCTCGGGATGGTCTAGTTGCAGCAAGGCGAAACCAAGCCAGGCATGTCGAACCGGAGTGGGGTGGGATCGTAGAGCTTGCTGTCTCGCTTCCACCTCAACGACCGGGTCACCCTCCAGGAGGGCGATTTCAGCTAATTTATCGGCTACTAAGCCAATTGTGTAAGACGCCGTATCCCATGCTTTATTCAAGTTCTGGTGTGCATTCTCAAAGTCTCCGCTGAGAAGGTCACGGCTGGTAGAGGCAAGTAGATTCATAACCGAATCTGATGTCAGATCTCCATTTGGATCTACTGAAATGCCGTTAGTGATTTCAGCATATGCCTCGGCAAGGGGAATCTCACCATTTTCCTGAAGGGCTAGAAGGACCTGATTTGAGGTGTGAGGAGAGCTGTTGAACAATGTTTCAGCAGCATCTATTGGCGAGACGTTGGTGAGCAAGATGTGAGCGGCTAGGGATACGCAGCTTGAACACACCTTTCTGATGAGGTTGGAGAGCAGTTGTTCTGGTTGGGCCAAATGAGGCCATGCGCAGGCGAGGATTGAACGCCACACCTCAGGTTCTTCAAGAGCCAGCCGGGCGATAACATCTGGTCCGTTCTCATTGCTGTATTCACGCAGCAACCCGATGGTCAACAACGCGATGGCTTCGAAATCAAGATCGTCCGCCGAACCCTCTACAGCGTCATTCCAGAGCTGATTTAAACGGACTTCATGAGAGTCGGTTAATGGATGATTGTGATCAGCCTGGTTGGGAACTCCTAAGACCATAAATGCCATGTGACCCGGCACGGTTGCAGAAGCAACATTCTCCCGTCCCACTTGTTCAAGAAAGTTTGGATCGTGCAACTGGTTCCAGGCTTCGGGAACGCGCAAAATCCGATCCATCGCCTGTGCCAATTCGCCAGGCGAGAGCACCTCACTTAACATAGCGAGGACTTCAGCGTCTGAGAGCATATGGGCTTTCACTCCAGTTAGCTCAACGGTAATTGAATTTGCTGGATGATCCAATAGCCGGCTACAAGCATCGCCAACCCAAGTGTGATAAGGAACATTCCAATCCCGTTTGCCGTTCGAACCAATTGGTTGATAGAGGCTACTAATTCAGAAGCGCTATTCACTAGACCAGTGACTTCTGAGGCGACACCTTTTTGACCGAGCTTTGCTGTGTTTACTGCGATCGCGCGTACTTCGCGGGAATAACCCCGGTTTACCAGGACAAGCGAGCCCAATATGATGCACATACATCCCAAAACAAAGACAGCGCCGGCAATTATTATCTGCAGATCATTCATCGACAGGGGGATCATTTTTACCTCCAGTTTTTTGGATCAGTCTGGATGCTAAAGTTGCAAGGAACATGCCATATGATTTGGGTGGGAAAACTCAACTGCAGGAAAGGAGAAGGTTCTGAAGAAGCATCTATAAAAGAAGAGGAACTTATGCCGAATTTAAGAACCTGGCGCATTTCAGGATGCGCCAGGTTAAGGAGTTGATCAGTCTTTTGCGAGTTTAATTTTCTGAAGGTTTATGAGGTGGACGCCTGAATATCTGGTGGGAGATGTCCGAGATCGATTTCCTCGTCATCACAGAAAAGTACCACCCGTTCGATGACATGCCGTAATTCACGAATGTTCCCAGGCCAATCTTGTGATTTCAAAGCGTTGATAGCGCGTGGTGTGATCCCGGTAATAACGTTTCCGGTTCGCATATTGATTTGGCGAATGAAAGTACCTGTAAGTGCGGGGATGTCGACGATCCGCTCGCGCAGGGGAGGTAAATGGAGATCGACTACTTTGAGCCGATAATAGAGATCTTCCCTGAAAGTACCTTCTTTCATCATTATTTGCAGGTCCCGATTAGATGCAGCCAGAATCTGGATATCGACATCAATTTCTTTCACTCCACCAACGCGACGGAAACGCTGCTCGTCAAGGACGCGCAATAGCTTAGCTTGCATATCGGTCTTGGTTGATGAAATTTCATCGAGGAAGAGGATCCCTCCGTCAGCGATTTCGATCAAACCCGGTTTTTTCTTCTGGGCGCCGGTGAAAGCGCCGGCTTCATGTCCGAACAATTCGGACTCGATCATCGTTTCTGGAAGGGCGGGGCAATTAATGGGGATGAAGGGTTTATCAGAGCGTGATCCCATAGTACGTATGGCGCGCGCCAATACTTCCTTGCCTGTGCCCGTCTCGCCAGTGATCAGGACCGAAACTGAAGCCGCCGCCGCTCGCTGAGCTTCTGCAAGAATTCGTTGCATGGCTGGTGTTTCTCCAACGATCATTTCTGTCTGGTCACCTGAGGACTGGCGTAACAAAGCTAATTCACGCCTCAACGAGACGATTTCATCCGCCCGTTCAACAGCCTGTATCAAGCGATCTAGATCCAGCGGTTTTTGTAGAAAATCCTGAGCACCCTTCTTCATCGCCTCAACCGCAGTATCGACCTCGCCATATGCGGTAATAAGGATTACCGGGGGGCTTGGGTTCTCCAGCGCAAGACGGTCCAGCAATGTAAGGCCCGAGCCATCAGGCAACATCACATCTAATAAAACGATATCCGCCGCGCCGGTATCGACCACCTTATGCGCCTTGGCTAAATTCCCTGCCTCGACCGCTTCGTAACCAGCATCTTTCAAAGCTTCACTGATGAAACTACGGGCGGTCTCTTCGTCGTCAACGATCAGGACGGTCGCACTCATGGGTTGCTTCCTCCGAGGAATGGGTTACCGACGGGAGGCATATGGTAAAAACGGTACCGGCGTCGGTGAAACTTTCAAAATTGATAGTGCCTTTGTGGGCATTTAGAATGCGATGGCTGATGGCCAACCCGAGTCCCGTGCCATCTTTCTTGGTTGTAAAAAAAGGATCAAATATTCGATCCTTTACATCAGGTGAAATACCGGGACCAGTATCAATGATTTTTAGCTCTACCATTTCACCTTGGGCAGTATGGGTCGAATCGAGCGCGATAGAAAGCGTTCCGCCATCGGGCATGGCTTGAATTGAGTTGGTGATTAGATTAACAATAACCCGCTCCAATGTGGGTTCATCAGCTAATGCAAAGGGGGTATCGGGATTATAAGATTTGTGACAGCGAATACCAGCTTGTTTGAAATGTGGTGTCCAACGGGAGAGGATGCGTTCCATAAATTCGGTTAGGTTGAGATGATTTATTTTAAGTTTGAGGGGTCTGGCATAGGAAAGGACATCGCTCATAAGTTGGTCCAATCGGTTGCATTCCTTATGCACTCGTTCGAGAGATGAATGGAGAGGGTGGTCCTCACCTAGTCGAGATGCGACCAATTGGACTCCAGTGCTGATATTATTGATCGGATTGCGGACTTCATGAGCGAATGTAGCAATGACCTCACCCAATAGTGCACGTTGAGTAAGCCTTTCGGTTTGATTCTCAATCTCCTGTTGGGCAGATTGATCCTTCAAAATGACTAGCAAACGAGATTGAGCTTGATCTGATAATGGTGTAGCGAGCATGTGTACGGGGAGGGGAGTTCCATCTCGACGATGCAGAACAACACGTTCCAGCTCTGCAACTTGCTTATGGTCTAACGCGTCAAGTAAGATTGGACGAACATCTTTAGAGCTAACAAGCACATCCTGTATTGGTAAGCCAGCCACCTCTTCAGGCTGGTAGCCAAACAACGTGGTTATGGCTGGGTTGGCTTGGATTACATTGAGGTCGCTGTCAAGCGAGAGGAGGATATCAGGGATGGCGGCGAATTGGTCGCTTACTTCAGCTTGAAGTTGCTCAAGCGCTTTTTCACCCTCTGCGATCGAAGCTCGCTGCAAGCTGAGCAAGATAGCTACATGGCAAAGATTAGCAATTACTGACATGAGTAAATCAGAATAATCTGGGATGGCATCTTGATTCTTCCAGCCGACGACAAGAAGACCTACCCAGGCTGTAGGGTCACCTACCAGGGAGGTTTGAAGTGCACCAAAACCAGCCGCACGGGCAGATTTATGCAGGGTAAATTCCGGGCGTTGTCCAAGATGCCATAGGCTTGTTCTATGAAACGGGATAATATCTGAGGCAGGAAGTGCTTGAGGAAATTCAGGGGGTAATGAACCATCCAAGATGTAATCCGGAGTCGAAGCTGATAATCGATAGAGCCCAATCCATGAGGCACAAAGTAAACGTTTCGCAAGATCGAGGGCGCTGGGAAGGGCAGCAACCATTTCGTCGAGGATCAGAGTCGAGATTTGGGATAATGTGTCGAGACGTTCTTGCTGTGCAAGACGTTGGTCTTCTACGTGTATTCGATCGCTAACAGAACTACCAATGAGGAGCAGTGCTGAAGAGCCAAGTCCGACTGGTCGGACGTGGAGATCGATTGGGGTAATTCCTCTATTTCGTGTTCGGATGGGCACCTCTTCTATTATGCAATCCGGGGTCTTGGAGCATGGAAGGAGTTGACTCAAAACTTGTTTTCCTTCTTCTTCCTCGGTTAACAAATCAGCGAAAGTTAGTTTCTCAATTTCGGTACGTGCATAACCAGAGAGGAGTAGGAATGCATGGTTACAGGTTAAGATCTGAAAAGAATCACTCGATATGACCAGAACAGCATCATCGAGTGTATCAGCTAGAACACGGAAGAGGTCGCGATATGGGTCTGGTCTGAAGAAACGAGCAATGGAAGTAAGGGCTGAAGAGTTGATTGGCAAGGCTCAGACCTATTCTATAGCACGGATACCTTTGCGGTGACGAAGACGAGCTGGGAGAATGCCCTCGATGGATCGGTACTTAGCGACGGTACGCCGTGCAATACGCACGCCTTCCTGCCGTAAAACAGTGGCGATTTGATCGTCAGTAAGGGGTCGAGGCTCGTTTCTGACGATCTCTTTGATCCGGTCGCGCACAGCAAGACTGCGGTCAAAGAATCGAGACAATGGGATGATCCGACCATTCGGTAAAGCGACCGATTTGTGAGCAACAGCACGCGAGATGGTCGATTCGTGGACGCCGATCTCTTTGGCAATTTTAGCGCGTGTTATTGGGTTAAGGTGACGGTCACCATTCAAGATGAATTGGCTTTGCTGGGTCACTAATGATTGCATTAAACGGCGCATCGTGTTGTTGCGTTGCTGAAGGCACTTGACGAATAACGAGGCGCGCTCAATATGCTTGACCCACTCTTCTGATTGATTGCCGTTGGTATTGGATATAGCGTGTGAAAACATAGGGTTGACCCGCAGCCATCCCGATATCGGGGCGAAGATCTCTACCAGCAGTGGACCACTCACATCGGACGAGTTATGGGAGATGAGGATATCTGGAGAATGGAAGACATTTGGGTCGCCATTCTGAGGTTGTCTTCCTGATCCCCAGGAGGCTCTCCCGGGATAAGGGTTCAGGTTATCGTGAATGAAAGCCGCGGCTTCTCTAACCCGATTGGAGCTAACTTCCATGTTTGAAGCGATCTTCTCGATCTCGCGGCGACCAAGCTCGACGAAGAACGATTCCAGTATACGACGAGCCAATCGAAGTATTGGACTATCCTGGGGAAACAGATCCAGTTGAACTAAAAGTGCTTGACGAGGTCCGGTTGTTGCCAGTCCGGGTGGATCAACATGGGAGATAAGTTGAAGGATGCGGTCGACGTGTGAGAGTGTTGACCGTGTAGCTCGAGCAATGAAAGCAGGCGGGTCCTGAAGAAAACCATCTTCATCAAGGCCAGAAAGGATGTAGGTCGCTAACTGGCGATCATTGGCGTTCAGGTTTGATGCCAACTGTTGAAGGACATAGCTAGTAAGATCCTCGGGTGCTGTCGGTTCCTGATCGGGAAGTGTATCCTCTTGTGCTGGTCGGGTAGTAGAGCGGTATGATTCACGTGGTGAGAGGAAAACGATCGGCCCTTCATCTGACTGCTGAATACTGCAGATAGGGCAGGCTCCAGGACTGGTGAGACGACGGCGGCAGTGAGGACAGATGCGCTCCTCGACCAACTCGAGCGCTGGGTTAACCGACAGCTCCGCCATCACCTTATCACGCAGTTCAATGTTCGAGAGCAAAAGAAGGCTCATCGTCTGCGCCAGATGTGCAGTAGTAAGTGGTCGTTGGGATTGGTTTTGTATTTGAAGCATAGTTTGCCTCGAAGGAAGAGTATACAATGTGTATGAATTGTGCGCAATTGTGTTGCAAGAACTATGCCGTTGATTAGGTGTTAGAATCTGGATATGGCCGAGGAAGTAATCGTCATCGGTGGGGGATTAGCAGGAAGTGAAGCCGCTTGGCAGATTGCCAAGCGTGGTGTGGACGTAGTGCTTTTTGAAATGCGCCCCTTAAAGCAGACCGGTGCTCATCAAAATGGGTACTTGGCGGAATTGGTTTGCTCCAACTCATTAGGTTCTCGATTGCCAGATAGGGCATCCGGGGTTCTCATGACCGAGCTTCGGTACCTGGGATCTTTGTTGCTAAGTATCGCTGAAATGGTGGCTGTGCCAGCCGGGGGTGCACTTGCGGTTGATCGTGAAGCCTTTGCTCGAGGTGTAACCGAGAAAATCGAAACTCATCCACGCATAACATTGATACGTGAGGAAGTTAAACGCATCCCTGAAGGAATTGTAATTCTCGCCTCTGGTCCTCTTACCTCAGACAAGCTGGCCAATGAACTTTCACGAATAACCGGTGAAGAGCATTTATATTTTTTTGACGCTCTCTCGCCGATCGTTGAGGCTGAGAGCATCAACATGTCGGTTGCATTTCGAGCATCGCGCTACGGGCGTGGTCAGAATTCAGAAGGTGATTACATTAATTGTCCGATGAATGAAGTTGAATATGAGGAATTCATAGATGCTTTATTGGTAGCAGAAAGGATTCCCCTCCATGATTTTGAGATTACGGTTACAGAAGGCGTGCTTGCTGGAGCAGAAAAGTATTTCGAGGGTTGCTTACCAGTAGAGGTAATTGCTGAACGAGGTAGAGATGCGCTTGCTTACGGTCCTATGCGACCGGTTGGTTTAATCGATCCACGGAGTGGACATCGACCTCATGCAGTTGTCCAATTACGTCAGGATAATCTCATTGGTAGCCTGTATAACATAGTTGGGTTTCAAACGAATCTTACTTATAGTGAACAAGCCCGGGTTCTTAGAAAGATACCTGGTCTAGAAGCGGCTAGATTTATACGTTATGGTCAGATGCACAGAAATACATATATCAATTCACCAAAGATATTGTTACCGACGCTCCAATCTCGTAATCGCCGAAGTTTGTTATTTACTGGTCAAATTACTGGAGTAGAGGGTTACTTGAGTAATATTGCGACTGGTTTGTATGCAGGGTGGAGCGCAGCTCGTCTATCACATGGATATGAAGCCTTAATATTACCCCAGACTACGATGCTTGGATCGCTATGTCATTATATTAGCCATGCCGATTCTTATTCGTTTCAACCAATGAGATCCAACTTCGGTATCATACCACCGCTGGATGATGGTATTCGTCGTGATCGTCGCAAGCGTGCCCAAGCTTATGCACTTCGCTCCACGCA
>Ga0114919_10003135_pt1 | contig 13347 bp, 16 predicted proteins | sample BlataG_FD_88682 | JGI IMG/M metagenome (GOLD analysis project Ga0114919, IMG submission 88682) | Deep subsurface microbial communities from Black Sea to uncover new lineages of life (NeLLi) - Black_00105 metaG | ecosystem: Environmental > Aquatic > Marine > Oceanic > Sediment | place: Atlantic... | reverse complement strand
TATTGATGAAAGCAAGGCTCCTGCGCCCACCTCTATTGATTCTACCACCTCTCCTCCGCCTCCGTATATTGATGAAAGCAAGGCTCCTGCGCCCACCTCTATTGATTCTACCACCTCTCCTCCACCTCCACCTCCTGCTGATAATGGAGGCAGCGCTCCACAGCCATCTTTAAGTGAAGGTCCAGTGAAACCTGAACCACCAGGTACTGGCAGTGAAGAGGAAGAAGAAGAGGAGGAAACCATACTACCAGTAGCAGACCCACCAAGTACTGGCAGTGAAGAGGAAGAAGAAGAAGAGGAAACCATACTACCAGTAGCAGACCCACCAACAGCATCATCACCTCCACCACCTCCACCACCTCCACCACCTCCTGTCGAGAAGCCTTCTTCTCCACCTGCATCATCATCAGGCAATGGAGAGGAGGGAGAAGGGGAAACAGCACCTCCACCAACCATATCATCACCATCAGAGCCCAGCACTGTACTACAGACTAGAAGGAGGAGGAGGAGGCAACTCTTGGTGAAAGATCCCTTATCCTCGCTTTCGAGCAGTGGATTCTATATTGTTTCTACTGCCACTGTTGCTGACTTTGCATCTTCTTCTGACGGAGGAGCTCAATTAAACAATAATGGTGATAGTGGTAGTGGTGATAGCAATATAATATCAATTGGAGCCAGTGCATTGAGTCGTATAAGGACCATTCAAGTAGCAGCCAGCACTCAACAACAACAAGGCAACAGCACTGGCAATTATACACCTTCTAGTGATGATTCATTAGATGCAGCCCGCCTAGATACATTGTGGAATGTCCTCCTATGGACTGCAGTGGCTTTATTAGGAGCTTCATTTCTACATGGCTTGATTGTACTGGGATTAAAGGTCTTCCGTAGTAAGAAAAATCTGCCCAAGATGCTGACGCCACCTCGTTTGGAGCTGCTCCTGTTCATGTTGGCTCTCCCAATGGTGGCTGCTGCAGCTGCTGGTCTGCTGCAAAGCAAGGATGCCGGTGTTATTGCCATTGGAGTGTTGTTTTCTATTGTTGTTCCCATAATCTTCCTGATTACGGCTGTGATAGTGGTATCTCAGAAGTTGTTGAAACCAAGCGTGCAGGAGAGGAGAGCAGTGTTTGCTGTTCCAGTTTCCAGTAATCGCCATCACAACCATGGCCATGGCAACAGGACACAAGCAAATGGTGATGGCGGTGGTGGGGGTGAGACAGAGGAACACCAACTCCATAATAATATTGGTGACATCAGTGTAGCTGGATCTGCATCATCTGAAATAGAGATTGAAAGCGCTACTAGTAGTCAAGCTTTAGAAGAAAGCCTTATCTTTGGTGCATCATCACTATCATCTCATCAGCAAGAAGGTTCTTATGAATACAGTCATCGACATCAACTGGTGAATATTCCTAGTGGTACAATGCCAAGTCCTGGTACTGCAATAGCAGTACAAAGACAGCTACCATCTAACAACAGACCACAGTCATCAGCTACTGCTGCTTCTACTGCTTCTATTGCTGGGTTGAAATCCAAGGTAAATTGTTGGATGTGTAGTGCATATAGATACACATTGTGCCCTCTCCTTGGGTTCCCCATCCCCAAGATATGCGACCCCAATCCCACCAGGACTGAGGATGCAGCTTGGTTGGGCAAGACCAAGGCGGATGCTGGATTTATCAAGTCTTATGGTTGCTTGTTTGAAGATGCTCGAGGTCCCAGGGTACTTGAGATCCGATCTCAATATGATTCATACACGAGAAACATGCGTCCATCAGAGCTGGATGGAGCTGGTGCCGCTACTGATGTTGTGCATGGTGTGTTGCTGCCAGAGTCGAGGTCTATGAGGATTAGTACGCTTCAAATGCTGCAGACGTTGGGGATCTTGATTAATGTATTGAAGATGCTCTTGTTTGCTTTGATTATCAATGCCAATGGTGGTGTTGATAATATGTATCAAGTTGCGGCATTGGTACTGGTGGCATTGATTCACTTTTTGTATTTGAGGATCTTGATACCATACAGACTCAGATTGGAGCTGGCAGCTGAGGCGTTGGCATGTCTGTGTGATGTAGGTGTGTTTGTTTGTGGAATTGTGTTGATTATGAAGGCGGAATGGACGGCAGGAGAACAAGAGGCAATGGGTATTGCCATGTTGGTGTTGCAAGCTGTTGGGTTTTTGACGTTTGCTGCAGTCAGACTAATGTTGGCTGCTAGGACCATTTTACTGACAATTAAAGGTACAAGATGATTAGAGAAAGTATCCGTGCATGTTAACGTAAGGCTTAATGTATAATAATAATAATAATATTTTTTTGGCACACATATGCACTATTGTAAATTACTCAGATTATTACATGATATTTAGTAGTAAATCAACCAATTTAAACTAGATCAAGCACAAGGCCTCAGTTTACTATTACCCCACCCCCGGGGGTTATCATCTTTAAATGCATCCCAAGCTCTCTGTTTCCCCACCTCCTCCTCCTCCCTCTCCTCCTCTGTCATCCCCATCCTCCTCCTCTCTTCCACCTCCTTCCTATCCTCCTCCACCCTCTGTCTCTCCATCATCTGCCTGTACTCCACCTCTCCATATTGCTCCACTGACATTGTTGCTACTGTATGACTTGGTCTGAACACTTCTGACCGTATGTCTTGTCTACGTTGTCTACTATTATTACCAGAGGAAGAGGAAAGAGTGCTCTTTTGTAATGCACTGGCAGCTTGAGCCAACTTTTCCAAGAAATCACCATCTTCAATTTTTTTATTAGATGAAGATCTCGTATCTTCCTTATCGCCACCAGTAGGGAGGGAGGCTCTATGTTTCAGAAGCTCTATTTCTTGTTGCAAAGTGGGTACTTCTCCCAATACATCACTTACTGCCAGCTGTATTCTAGTTATCCAATACTTTCTTACTATCTCATCTTCTATACTATCTTCTTCATCATTATCATCATCACCTTTATTAGTAATATGCATACCTCTGATACGAGGTACAAGAGGCTGGAAAGAATCTAGACGTTTCTTGAGTTCTTTTTCTCTCTTGAATTTCTCTATTTTTTGTTGTCTCAGTACCGTGGGATCTCTACTCCTACTACTACTACTGCTAATGCTGCTGCTGCTTGTATCTACACCCCTCCTTCTTCTGTTACTACTACTACTACTATCATCGTCATCGTCTTCTTCCCTGTTGTTATCAGACATGAGAGCTCTGTGTAAAAGGGGGAAGAGGTGCTTGTCTACAAGTCGGTATTGATGTGCCAGACGGAGGAAGCTTTGATAGAGAGAAACAGCGACTGATAAATGGGTGGTTCTTCTCTCTATAGGATCGATAACAGTGTGGGAAGATGTGGTGTGGGCTCTCATGTAGGGGATGAGGAAGTATTTGAGGTCTGCTGTGGAGATGTCATCGATTGAAGACTCATTGGGAGAGAAGATGGCGAGGGTGTCGCAGGCAGTGGTGGCTCTGGCGAGGAGGAGTTGGGCGTGCTTTTGGAGGTTGGTAGCATCTGGATGTGAAGGTAGTATTGTGTCTAGTTGTTGTAGAGTGGTCTCGGCTTGCTGGAATAACTGACGGAGAGGGATGTCAGTCAGAAGAGAAGATGAATCTGACATGGTGTTGAATTGGGTGTAGAAATGGTGTCTGTACAGATCAGAAATGTATATGTATCACTAATCTATACGCACATCTGTATATTATTTGAAATTACAGAGCACAGGCTGCATTCTTAAGTTCTTAAGTTCTAGACCAAATTTTCTCTTGAACGAAAACCCTTCCTATATGAAGCGAAAAGCGATTACTACATGACAAATTAAATGTATATACATCGTGACATTATCAAGTGTCAGAATCGCAAACAAATACGCCAATTATTGGCTTACTTTTTGTTAATCTTCTGATCCAAAATGTCAATCCCTAACCTCATCGAAAAACTAGGAACAAAACCTTCAGAAGCCATCAACACAGGATCTGTCGTCTCTATCGCACTCCACAGCCTCATGGTCGCCCACAATTTCAACCTCTTAGACTCCAAAGACAAACGAGCTCGCTCCAATCGACCGCCCCCTGGCTGGGCCTCCGTGGTCGCCGACTCCAATGAATGGGTCTTTAAATACACAAGATCAGGCAGCCCTGCTAAATTCCTTCTTCACTGCTCCCTTCAAGAACAGACAGGCAGACTTTTTGTCTTCGCATGTGAAATGGACGCTGAAGGCGCTCCTGCTGAGCATAATATCCAGCGACTAGGTCTGGTGGTTGAAAATTACTGCACCACTGCTTCTTTTAATCCTCCTCTTTCTAGTGACACTATAGATACTAATAACAGTAACACATCTAAGTCTTGGGATGCTTTGATACAGAATACCACCAAGTTGGAGGAAATGTTTGTTCAATGCATTGTGCATCCATTATGGGCAGCAGCAACAAAAACTGTCCCCAGACATCATTATGGTGATGGTAATGAAAATGCAAGGGGATTGCTGGGTATTCTTCCTGGATATTTCCAAGAAGAAGGGCCTGGGTTGTTGTTGGCTGATAGAAAGAGGGAGGCTTTGTTACTGATGGGTGGAGTTGCAGTTACTGGTATTATAGCTGCATCGTTACTAATTACAAACCGCAATAGTCATAGTAGATAGATCTGTCAATATATACTGTAGAGAACACATCATAGAATAGTACAGTAGTGAACGAATACAAGGTGTACTTATAAGTAACAGTAGAGAACAACTGAAATGCATTTAGAACTTCAATTAATCAAACCCTAAACGAATTCATTGATACAGCAAGTAAGATTAAAAATAAAATAAGAGCCCTACAAAAAAAAATAGTACTTTTACTATTTCTCTTTATACCATCTGGTGGTCTCTACAACAACAACCCCATCAGTCACATCGATACTCCCCTTCTTTACATCACCCTTAAACACCGGTCCTCCCTGGACCCCAAAGAATATAGCATGTTTAAATGAAGGTTCACCACCCCAACCCAGCCTACTCCCCAGTCTGTGATTTTCCAGAGTAATATTAGGCTCCTCTCCTTGTACTCCAGTTTCTTGATTAATAGACGGTACCTTGCATCTGCTGCATGGTTTCGCAACCAAGATTTCCAATCCAGTTTTTTGGAAGTGTAGCAACCTCCATTCGTCTTCTTCCCAAGCACTGCCGCCACTCAATATAATGTTTGGTCTGAATCTGTTCATTTTTAATTCTTCTTCTTCTATAGCTTCTCCTCCTCCTCCAAGAGAAGAAGAGTGTTGTTGTTGAGTCTTGATCATCTCATTGAGAGCTTTGAGAGAAGGACTGTGGGCAATTAAGAAGGGGTGTTGGTCACTGAAAGCAATTTCATCATTAGGTTGACCGAAATGATGCCTGTCAACTGCACGGTGTTTTTCATCTCCGGGGCTAGTGTTTTCACCAGCAAAGCGGACCAATCTGACAGGTCTGTCTAGATATTGCGAAAACCACGCAGCTGCATCATCTCCACAGTCAAAAGCTTTACCTGCCCATGCCCAGCAGATTACTTGCCTGAGAGGAAGAGGAGTGACCGGTGGCGTGGTTGGGATGATGAGGGTTGAGGCCATTCCAGGAGCATTGATGGCGAGGAGGCCCTGGTCTAACAATAACTCGGTCTTGATCAAGCACATCGGAGGGAGGACCCTCTGACTGATAAATTTCCCCGTGGATGCGTCTACAAGCATCCAGTTTCTATCATGCAGAAACCCTCTTGTGGTGATGGGCCATGAATCTGTGACCCTTATGCCACCACATCCCTTGACAGGGTATATCCACAGCTCTTCGATCTTCAATTCGTTTGACATACTTGCAAAAGTAAGGAGGGACAAGGACTAGAAATTTTGACAAAAGTCAAGGGGGCTCCAAATGGGCTGAATTTCTCAGACACAACATCAATCCCATCCATTTGTTGCTTTTAAGAGTAAACCCATCACCTCATTATCAGCTATCATTGGCATTTTCTATCTCCGGCTCGACGTGTTCTCATTCTAAATGAATCCAGAGGAAGAGTTGGCAAGAGCAAGCAGCTTCTCTTGCCAGGAGGAAGCAGAAAGAGCAGCCCTGGGCAAAATAGCCCATGCACTCCGTGAATACCAAACTGACTCCAATCATGAAATCAATCGCTGGGAATACAACTACTCCAGACTTTCCCATCACCACCAATCCCTCCTTGCCCACCTCCCACCCAAAATAGCTGCTGCTCGCCAAGCCGTCTACCAAAACAGCCTCTTCTTCAACTCCCTCTTACAAACCCTTTCCCCAGACCACAACCCAGCTGCACCTCCATCATTATCATGTGCGAACCAAGCAGCAGATGAATACGCTGTTCTACATAACAACCAAGTATCTCCTTTCGATGCAGACAAGGTACGATATGTGCTGAAGAATCTGGCTAGAGACTGGTCTCAAGAAGGAGCAGAGGAACGTGCACAAAGCTATGGACGCATCACTCGGCAACTAGTCAGTCTTTTATTAGAAGGTAGTAAGAATAATGGTGGAGAAGAAGAAGGTGTTAATGGTGGACAAGAACAACAGCCCCCCTCCTCCTCTTCCCCCCATCCTCCTTATGTATTAGTGCCAGGTTGTGGTCTAGGCAGGCTTGTATTCGACCTAGCATGCCAAGGTTTTGATGCTGTTGGCAATGAATTCTCTTACTACATGCTCCTGGCATCACAATTCATACTCAACAACACCAATAGAGCAGAAGAATGGGCAATTCATCCCTGGGTGCTGAGCACTAATAATCAAACAAGTGATGGTAATCAACTCAGAGCACTACACATCCCAGACATACACCCATCTACTGCAAGAATGTCATCTATGGGTAGTATGGGTATGTGTGCAGGTGATTTTGTAGATTCGTTTTCATCGTCATCAAATCCAGAGTTTGAAGGAGCATTCGATGCTGTAGCTACTTGCTTCTTTATAGACACTGCTCATAATATTGTCGAGTATATAGAGGTAATACACAAGATATTAAGGCCAGGTGGGTACTGGGTAAATCTGGGGCCATTGTTGTATCACTGGGCGGATAGTGTGGTAACTGGGGATGTGAGTAGAGATGAGATGAGTGTGGAGTTGTCGTTGGGGGAGGTGGAGAGGGTGGTGAGGGGGGTGGGGTTTAGGTTTGTAGGGAAGAGGGAAATGGTGGGGGCGACGTATATGGTGGATGGGAAGTCGATGTTGAGGCCGTATTATGAATGTGCTTTTTGGACTGTGCAGAAGGTGTAAGAAGAGGAGAGAGAGAGAAAGAGAGAGGGTTTACATATATACCGGTAAGAAAAGATTGTGTGTTTAAAGCATCATTGCAGCTAGTATGGAAAGGAGGGTTACGAAAAAGGTGGGGAAAGTATAAGATACCAATATACTGCTAGATGTATCTGTGATGTTTGCAGTGGTACTGTTTACTAAAGGAAGTTGAGGGAGGGCTGTAACGTCATCAAGAAGGTCTTCTTCTGGTGAAGGAGCTGGGGCGGTGTTGACGGTGGTGTTGGGGGGGAGGGCAGAGATTTCGATGGGTTTGTCTGCGGGAGGCAATGGTTTAAGTAATGGTGCGACTGGAAGTACAACGCCTCCATCAGGAGGTACAAGAGGCTTTATTTTAGGGGGTGGGCTGACAACATCTTGGGCTTGGATTCCACTTGCAACCAAAATTCCGCAGATTGCCAGACAGGAGAGCAGGATTCCTGACTTTGCTGCTTTCATAGTGCGTCTTTAATTAGCTGTGTTAAACCCTTGATACTATAGTATAGCAAGAGTTGGTTTAAGGGGCCAGTGGGAGGAAACACGTCTTATACATGCAAAACTCTCTCTCCCTCTCTTCTCTAAACATGACTACTGCCAGCTGGCGTTGAGATAGGGAGCTGCCTCTCCTCTCTCCTTACCCGAATTGGCAACGGGAGAGAGACGTTATCATGATGTCTTACAACACGCCAAGGGCAATGTCTTTAAATTCGTTACAGAATACATTTCTAGATTTGAGAGCTTTCAATATGTTGAAGTCGGTGTTTCTAGCTTTATTTCTAGTCATCATAGTGGTCTTTGGCCAAGATGCCCCTGCTCCTGGGGCTTCAAAATCCAAAAACTCGTCAAAACCAGCCAGAAAACAAGATAGAAATGGATGTTTTAGCTTTAGAGCCTGTGGAAAGGAGGGTGTATTGCGTAAGTGATGAAAAGTTGTTGTTTTTTGAAATTGATAGAGAGCAAACTTAACGCCCAATTTACCTCCCTTTACACAGAATCTCAACCCATTGACAGTTTAAACGTCAAAAAAAAGCCAGTTCGCAACCATGCTTGCCAATGCAAGGACGGCCGTCTCATGCTAGTCAACTGGAGAGGCACCGCCGTCTCACCCACTGGAGCCGGCAAAGCCACCATTGTCGTCACTCAACCAGATGGAACCAAGATCGAGATCGACCCAAAAGACTGGGCTCTCAGTCTCAAGCAATTCCCAGCTTGCAAGGACATCGTACCAGAGTCTCTCTCTGCGAGTGGTGTTCAACCAGTAGAGTGTGCGTCCAACTTGGTACTGGGTTCCACCTGTACGGAGGGATGCGCTGCTACTCTTAAAGCTTTAGGCCAGCAGTGCTATTCAGCTGCAAAATATGTCATTGCTAATCCTGATATCATCAACCTCTCATCGTAAGTAATGGTATTTCAGTAAATATATTCTATTGTATAAAGAAGAAGGAAATATACATAGAATATGACCCCAGCTCAGCTCTCTCTCTCTCTCTCTCTCTCTCTCTCTCTCTCTCTCTCTTTCTCTCTCTCTCTCTCTCAGTTTTTCTCTTCAACAAGTCTACTATCTTTATTCTCACCCACTTATATACCGCTTTATTTCTCTCCCCCCTATCCTATTCTACACTTACAGAGAGGAATTATTCAACAACTGTGTTAACGGAGAACCATACGGACGAGTACAACCTACTACTGAGGACAAAGAAACAGGTACAAAGGAAGAAGAAGAAACAAAGGTGGAGGAAGAGCCTCTGCCACAAGGGTTGGAGGAGGAGATTAATAACGAAAAGGAGGAGGACACCAAAGTACCAATGATTCCTCCAGCCAGTGACCTTACTCCAGAAGATGCTGCTACTGCTGCTGCTGAGATTTCTGCCATTGATGCTGCAGGTACACAGTCTTCAGCTACCAAAGTGACGACAATGGTGGGTGTCATGGCTGCTGCCGCTGCTCTGGTGGTGGTAGTGGTGTGAGGGAAATGATGATGACCAATGTGGTATTTAATTTTCATTTTAGCACTGATCCACAATAGAAATATAGTAATAGTAATAAGAAGTCCCCTAATTTGTTTTGATGATGAATCAGTGGACCTACCTCCTTCCCATGTGTTGGGTTTTTTGACACTCCATTTTCCATAATATTTTTGTTTGTTTGTGAGACTGAACAGGAATAATTTCTTACATTGCTTTTTTTTTCCCCCTCTGTTGATCGTTTCTTTGACTGTTTATGAATGGTTTCTTAACCCGTGTGAATATTTTATATCACTTGCAACTGAGATGGACACGGGAGAGAGAACAGGAATTTAGGAAGCGGTCAAGACGGTGGACAAACACACGAGGGAGGGGAAGGAAGAGATACACTGTCTTCAGAATTAACACATTTTAATAAACGACACGAATCCAAATAATTGGAAAGAAACACACTGTATAGCCAGGCTCAGAGCCAAGATTCATATAGGAGTGATCACAATGTCAATCTGGGAAGTGTGTTCAATATAATATCGCTACACACTAGATGGCACCATGCTATTTCATAGCCATCCAAGAATTTCTGGTGCTATCAGGTACGGTGGCATACTTGTTTTATGAACAAATCCCTTCCGGACGGCATGCGCTCTCTCTCTCGCTCACCCTCGTCCCTCGTCCCTCTCTCTCTCTCTCCACACAATCACAACCTATACAGCATAATATGGTACTCTGGAATGCTATGTGTCGCCATAGCTTCTTTATTCTTTGCCGTAGCCGCAGCTCTTGTCAAATCCATGAGCCAACAACACCTCCCCACATTTGAAATCGTCTCCATCCGCTCCGCCTTCTCCATGGTCCTCTCCTTTCTCGCCGCCAGACAAAATGCCATCTCCCCGTTATACGGCCAGCCCAAACATTGGCACCTACTAATCATGAGAGGTGCATTTGGAGCTATGGCAATGACTGTATTCTACTTTGCAATTTCAAAACTCCCACTTGCAGAGGCCGTCACCATCTTATTTTGCAACCCTGCCACCACTGCTCTGTTGGGATGGCTGGTGCTTGGAGAGAAGTTTGGTGTTAAAACTACCATTGGATGTGTTGCTGCTATGGCTGGTGTAGTATTAGTCATGCAACCACCATGGATTCTACATTTAATTTATAATAATAGTACTACCAGCAGTAGTACCACATGGTCACAAGACAGAGCGCAAGGCATGGCGCTAGCACTCTCTGGTGCAATACTAGCTTCCTGTGCCTACATATCAGTACGAGTGATAGGCAAAAGAGAAGCGCCACTCACTGTAGCCATGTACTTCCACACAGTCAGTTTCCTCTCAGCTACCATCCCCCTACTCCTAGGTATCCCCGAGGTCCCAGTGCTACCATCTGTCAATAATGTATTCAAACTAGGAGGTCTTATTTCATGTTCGTTTATAGCTCAGTTATTGGTAAATAGGGGGATTCAGTTAGAGGAGGCCAGTAGAGCAGCAGCAGTTAATTATACTCAGGTGGTCTATACTTATTTTATAGGAGTGGTTGTGTTTAAAGATGGGATATCTGTGTGGGGTGTGTTGGGGTCGGTGATCATTGCAGCGGCTGTATTGATCATCAATGGAGATAGGCAGGGTAATATTGATAGTAGTGGTAGTAGTAAAGAGCAGCCTTATGAAGCCTTGAAGACTAGTGTAGATGATTCAGAGGTAGGGAATGGCGGTGGAAGAGTAATGATGGTGGTGGAAAAGGAGCCTAGCTCGGGAGGAATTAGTACAGAAGTGGAGATGCAGGCGAGCGGTGGAGAGAGACAGCGGTAAGAGAGTAGGAAGAGGGGGGGGGGGTTCTCTCTTCCCTTAAATGAATGAAATATAGGCAGTACACCATTAGATTAGAATTTGATTGTATGTATGTGTTTATCTGTATGAAATTTGAATAATTCGAGATGGCAACGTGCGATGAAGCCGATTTCATCGAAATTATAGTTGCAAACGAAAGAATACAAGGCTGGCTGGATGTTCTCAAATCTTCTAAAGACACGATGAGGATCAAGGAATGCCTATCCCAACTAGCCACATCAGTATCCAACTCTGAAGCCTATGCAGAAGAAGCAACATCCATGAACGTCATTGCAACTCTGACCAGCCTTCTCAAGACCCAACACTCTGACGAAATCCTTCTAGACTCCATCTCCAACGCTATAGCAGCTTGCAGTGGCCCCATGGCTTGCAAAGGCAGACTTCAATCCTACATTTTCCCCTCCAACAACAACATCATCTCAGTAACCATCCAAGAAGGAGCGCTGGGCCAAGGCGTCGGTGCCAAGGTCTGGTCTGCCGCCCTTGTATTATGCCAAGAGCTAGCAGACCACCCCAGTCAATTGGTACAGGGCAAGCAGGTCTTGGAACTTGGCTCTGGCTGTGGAGTTTGTGGTATTGTAGCTGCTCATTTGGGTGCAGAGAGGGTGGTCCTGACAGATTATGGTGACGATGTACTACAATTATTAAGGCAATGTATGCACCTGAATTCATGTGAAAAGAAAGAGAGAGAAAAGGAGGATACTGATATTGGGAATATAGTTAATAATATGGAAGATTGGGACCCTGAGGATGCGTCAACATGTAGTGATGAAGCAGAGCTGTTTGGTGAGAGAGGAGGAGGAGCAGAGCAAAGGAATAGTGATGACGATGATGGTGGTGGCGGCGGCGGCGGCGGCACTGTCTCGACACAAAAACAGCAGCAACAGCCTTGGGAAATTGATAACATGGAGGTACGGTTTCTAGATTGGAACCAAGCCCTACATAATGGTGATAGTAGTAATGGAGGTGGATTAGATGGTGTGGCAACAGGAACAATAGCCCCAGCTCTGCTATCATTATCGCTATTTGATATAATAATAGGATCAGAAGTGATCTATGAAAGATCAATGGCAGATTCACTTCCTGCTACAATATTTAACCTATTAAAACCAGGTGGAATGGTACTGCTATGTTGTGCAGTGAGGGATCAAGGTATCTTTGATGTGACGTTGGAGAATTGTCGAAAAGGTGGGTTGAGGGTGGGGAGTGTACAGGTGACAATGGGTGGTGGAGGGGATGGGGGTCGAGGGGGAAGTAGAGGGGGGTTGGGGAGAGGAGAGAGTGAGTATGAAGGAGGGGTGTTAATGATAGGGATGGATTGGGAGGGGTGTCCATGTGGTGGATGGCATAGAGATGATTTGTTTGTGTAGGGAGGGGGAGAGGAAGGGGCGGTGATTGGGGAAGTAGCTCATGTATAAAGGGGGGAGGAAAAGGCCACGTTAGGGCTTGATTCTAAGAAACTACAACACCGTGTGATCATATTATTTAGTAACAATGCCCCTGAATGAGCAGGGCGAAGAGCACAAACCTGCATTCACTGAAGAATCGGGGTTGGAGCCATCACAGCCAGTTTATGTCTGTCGATATACAGGGGAAGTATTTAGAGACTATGAGTAAGTATACAATGATAGCATCGATGTGTAGATCGGGTTGAAACATGCACCAGGACCGGAGAACGTCCTAATCAACCAGTGATTAAGATCAGACCTCTTCCAGCAGAAAAGGGCTCTGTTCTTTATTGATCGCTTAGCACTTGTGTTTCGTTTGGCTATAGAGTCCCTGAATCCATCTGATCACTTTGATCAGCACAACTCTGCTTCATTACAGATCATACTCCACTGTGCACAATCACCCGCCCCACATCACTCACACCTATCTGCCCCCCCCCCCCCCCCCCCCCCCCCCCCCCCCCCATCCCCCCCCCCCCACACCTCCCCACCAAACCACCCCCCCCCACCCAAGGAGCGGGGGGGGGGGGGGGGGGGGGGGGGGGGGGCAGCCCCCCCCCCACCAAGTAAGTCCTATCATGGGCACCCTAAGGGCCCAGGGCCGGGGACCCAATTGGCCCCTAGGGAGCCAGGGGCCCCACCCTGCACAGACCTTCCCTGATCATAAGCTTGTGTCTTTCCGGCATAAAAGAGTAGACCGTGCAGTTGATCTCGTTCGTACGTTATTATCAGGGGCCCAGGGGGCCAGGGCCCAGGGCCAGGGACCCAATTGGCCCCTAGGGACCCAGGGGCCCCACCCTAAACCTCATATTCCCTGCTGCCTGCCCT
>Ga0114919_10003134_pt1 | contig 13353 bp, 11 predicted proteins | sample BlataG_FD_88682 | JGI IMG/M metagenome (GOLD analysis project Ga0114919, IMG submission 88682) | Deep subsurface microbial communities from Black Sea to uncover new lineages of life (NeLLi) - Black_00105 metaG | ecosystem: Environmental > Aquatic > Marine > Oceanic > Sediment | place: Atlantic... | reverse complement strand
TGGTGGGGAAGGTACCCTATAAAGAAAGAACAGGGGCAAGGGGGGGGGGAGTGGGGGTTTAATAAAATGGGTGGGGGTGCCAGCCCCCCCCCCCCCCCCCCCCCCCCCCTTTTACCTTTTTCAATGTGTAACTTTTCACTTGTTTATTACTGTCATACAATATATAGGGAGAGAAAAGGGTATACTGCATACTATAAACCCACAAACATCAAATCATAACAAACTCTATACAAAATGTGTACTGGTCAAATTGTTCATTCTTTTGTGCCCCTGAAATACTGTTGCTACTCAGAATATTATACATGGTACTATTTACCTATTATAAATCATCGACACCAATACTTTAAATACCCCCCCAAAAATAACTTTTCCCCCTCCCCCACCCACTCCCACCCCCCATCCCCATATTGTTTCTCCTAAACAACAAATAAAGCAGGAATTATCATTTCGCTACTTTTAGGGTTGGTAAAATCCTACAATCATCTTCCTACAAAATGGACAGGAAGGAGGCCTCTTCTCTTGCTTGGTCAAGTTTCTAGCACAATCAATACACAAGCTGTGATTGCATCCTGAAAAGGCAACTTCTACTTTCTGTTCCAAGCACACTCCGCATTCCATATCTTCCTCCTCTCCTTGACTACTGCTTTTACTGCCTTCTCTTCCTGAGTCTCCGCCTCCTTTTTCAGATAAGTCTGAAGTATTGCCTTCAGAATCGTAGTCGTTGTCTTTTCCCTTTTCTGAGACACAGCCAGTGGTGCTGGGCCTTCTTTTACCACCAGTGTCGGTAGCAGTAGCAGTAGAAGTAGTAGTTAATTGGACTGTATTGATGATAGTATCATCCCCTCCACCAGGAACGCCATCATTATCTGCAGCATGACTAGTACCAGCTGCTTGATCAATATTTAAAGGACCACCGGTAGAAGGAGATGTATACAGAATTCTATCTCTCAGCGTGCTCAGCGTTCGTCTCATGTTCATTGCCACCTGCAGAAACATAAAAAGGAAAATGGAAGGAAGGGATTGGTGAGCACATCATTGTGAGATGATAGAAAGAGGAGGAGAGCTATATAAAAGAGAGGGAGAGAGAGAGAGAGAAAAGTTTATAATTTGTGAATATAGCACCTGGTTATTAATGCCACCCCCGTGACTAGTACTCCTTCTATGATGATGATGGTTATTATTTTTGGGTGGTACAACTGTCACTTTCAATGGTGAAACCTCAGTATGCAAAATCACCCCCTGGCCATCGATCCAAATGTCATTTTCATGACCATTATTATTATTATTATCATCATCATCAAACGCTGAAGAGAAATTCAAATCAAAACTTCTTCCTACCCTATCATTATTATTGCTATCGGTACGATGCATAACTTCAGCAGCTGATTTCATCCTTCGATGCATTGGCGCCCTTCTCACGCTGAGCATGCCGACATAGTCATGCAAGGATCGCATTCTAGCTAGCTCTAATCTATGCAGACTACCTTGCCTTCCTTGTTGTTCTACTATTCCTGCAGTAGTAGAGATATTGCTGTTGTTCTCAAGAATAATATCAGATGCAGCAATGCCTAACAGTGGAGGTGTAGGGGCACTCAAGGAGCCCACCTCACTGTAGGCACTGTGCTCTAGAGCAGCAGCAGCAGCAGCAGCAGCAGTAGGAGGAGGTGGTGGTGGTGGGGTGGAGGCTGCTGGTCCACCAGGGAGGGGGCGGATTGGTGTGACTGGTACACACTGTGTTATCAGTGGCCTAATGTTGCTGCCACTGTTTTGTCGTTGTTGATTGATTGCTGCATCTTCCGTCGTTGCATTAGTAGCTGCAATTCCTGCGAACTGAGCAAATGGAGAAGAAGCAACAGCGACACTACCATTATGAAGTGCAGAAATCGTTTCCTCTGTGGCTGGTACCGCCCCTGGGGGCAGGAAGGGCACTGCTGGTGGTGTACAAGCCGGAGTTGTAGTAGCTGTAGTAGCACGAGGAGGAGGAAGAGAGAGAGAAAGTCTCTTTCCACCAGGTGAGCCCACAACATAAATCCCTGCTGCACCATTTGTCCTGGTGGGAGAAGAAAGTGGAGGAAGGGGAGGTGCCCCACTCCTCCCTTCTCCTTGACTTTTCTTCCTCCTAACAGTCATGACTGGCACCACCTTCTCATTTTGCTTCTTCCACTTCTCTTCTTCTGCTTTCACCTTGCTACAATCATCCAACCATTCCAGCAACGATTTCTGCAGTGTCATTAAACATATTGTAGTCAATCGTTTAACACCAAACCCAAACTCCGTATCCCTCGCAACATCCAATGCACTATCAATAGGAATTCTTGGATCGACCAATGCTACAACCTGCGTCAAGCCACGTTCCCTTGCCAAGTGAAAAGGCAGCCTTCTATTTGAATTGCGTACCGATCTCAGATCACTGCGACTGTGTCCTTCCCACGTGCGCCTCCCTCTCTCATCTACACGTTCACCTGCTCCGGCAAACATCATTAATTCAGCGTGAGATTGCAAGAGGCCATGGATCACTGATACATTGCCCACAATGACTGCAATATGGAGGGGACTAGACCCAGGAAGGAGGTACTCACTACCGATGTAAGCATCCCCATCAGTCTTTACCATCGTGGCTGCGCCTGCGTTAAGTAATACTTGTACTGCCTCCAAATTCCCGGTGACTGTAGCAAAATGAAGAGCAGTCAAGCCTCCAAAAGCGCGGTGATCGATGTATTTGGCACTTTGTACCTGAGAGTCTGGTACAACTATATCCCTAAGCGTACGGGAAACTTCCTCTCCTCCGTCTCCGTCTCCATCTCCGTCTCCTCCCCCAGGACTGTTCTTTCTACTCTTTCTACTACTTTTATTATTACGAATTAGAGAGAGTTTGGTAGTATATTTAGTACTATCAGAACACAGGATTTTGAGGCAATCCACATGCCCACCAACAGCAGCATGATGCAGTGCAGTTCTGCTGTTATTAAGGTCTGTCAAGAGGGGATTAGCACCATGCCTGAGCAAGTAGGAAACAATATTGGCGTGCCCATATTCACAAGCTAGCATGAGAGGAGTCATACCTCTACTGTTGCGTTGATTTACTATAGAGTGGAGTAGTCTGCGCCACTTTATAGCGGAAGAAGGAGAGGAGATTGGTGATGATGAGGAGGAGGAAGAGGAGGAGTTGTGGTTGGCGAGGTTCTTATTGTCATCAAAGCTAGCAGCAGATGAAGTCGCTGCTTCTGCTATAGAGGCCTTTTGTTCGATGATATCTATGATTGCACGGCATACTTCAAGGTCGCCAGCAGCAGCTGCTCGGTGTAGAGCGGTGTTGGAGACTCGGAAGCCAGTGTAGGGAGCGAGATGAGGGCGGGCGGAAAGGATCTGTTGGTGTAGGACAAATGGTGGGTAATGTTTTGAGTGAGTTGTCTTGTTATGATGAAGATAGATGTATATTGTGGTAGGAGGTGGAGAAAGCGACAAACCTGTGCGACATCGAGAGCTCTTCCCTCTTCTGCGGCGCTCAATAATCTATTGGCAGCACCAAGCTGGAAACCGAGAGCTAATTTTACTCTAAACCACGACATATTATCCTTAAAACTGTGTGTAACAAGCCAACTTAAATCGTCTTGGAAACTATTCCATTTATTTCGTTATATTGACCAGAATGGGGGCACGATTTGATCAGTCAATCCCCAATGATTTCTTTATGTTAACCTTCATTTCATTTTCTACTCACTTTGTCAACATAAAATATTCATCTTATAACCACATATAAACCACAGATGTCTAACTCCTTAATTTCCGCCCAGCTTCACCTTCCCCACTGCGACTGACTGACCAAACACCTGAACACCCAAATGATGGGATGCCCATCCTCCTCCCCCATCCATTTTCACATTCTGTTCCTAGTGTAGTAGTCTTCATGAATTTACATGCTGAGCCACATTACAAATATCAAATCACTACACACACACATCCATCCATCTAGTCTACTTCTTCTTTTTCTTAATAGCCGCCACCATTGAAGAAGGTGTAAATTCCTTGGCAGCAACATTCAAGCTCCCACTGCTTTCACTTCTCTTCAGACTCAGTGTCAGCAGCTCTTCTGCTTTTTCAGGCAATCCAGCCAGCTTCAAGGCAGCCATCTTTGCCAGTAATGTCTCGTCTACAACTTGCTCAGCAGCCTTTGTTGTATCCGGTCCATTCTCCCTTCCCTTGTCCTCCTCTTTCTTTTCCTCCTCATTATTATTATCATCATAATACCCATATGCAGTCTCCTCTTCTTCTTTACCAGCTTCCTTTTCCCCATCACCACTAATGCCATGACAGACACCAGGAGCAGCAGGTTCTTCTTCCTTCTTACCACCTTGCATTCCCTTCCCACGTCCCATTGCAAAACCTCTGCCACCTTTATCATCTGGCATCTTTGGTACAGCGGTAGCCTTCTCTCCTCCTCCTGATGATGATGCTCCACCGACTCCTCCATTACCAGCTAGTTTAAATCTGACCCTCTTACTCACATCTCCCCCAACACCCCCAACACTTGGCACACTATTTCCATTTACCTCTCCTCCTCCTCGTCCTGCTGTTGATGATGAGGAAAAGTAGGGTTGGTAACCTCCTTCGGCTTTGGCACGTCTAACTTTAACTGCATTGTAGTCACCAGTGCGGGCGTTGGTATGGAGATTGAAGGTGATTTCGTCTCCTTTTTTCAAGACAATGCCACCTATTATTTCCTTGAAGTGGAAGAAGATTCTGCTTCTGGCACTTGTACCGGTGGAACCGGTGGTGCTCGATTTGGTTTGGGTCTGCTCATCACCACTAGCTGCAGCAGCAGGCTTTTCTTCCTTGTCCTTGCCTTCCTTATCAGTTCCATTTGATGGATTTCCTTCAGATGATGGTTTAGTGGTATCATCATCATCATCATCAATAGTTTTAGCTTCTTTCTTCTCCTCTTCTTCTGATAGCTGCTCAATATCTTCAGTACCTTCATCATCATTATTTATTCCTGTTCCTGTTGCTGTTGCTGCATCTTTAGATGATGGCTGATCTTTAGGCATTGCAGCTGGATCAGGCTCATATGAAATAAATCCAAACTGACGCTCCTTACTCAAACTAACAACCACCCCCGTCAGCATCAATGGCGTCACTTCTACCGCTCTTCTCCCCGCCAGCACCGCAGCAGCTGCATTTGATGCTTTCTTAGCAGCTTCTGCAGCAGCTACATTGGTGGCAATACGGAACATCACATGATCACCTTTTCTCAGTGGAACATTCCCCCCTCCAATCACCCCCACCAGCTCATCTCCCTGAAATGGTATCTTCACTTTACTGGAAGCATCCCCCGGGACAGTGAGAAACTCCAACAGCCCAGCAGTCACACCATAATGACGAGTGTTACTGGGAGGGTCCACCACATGGCCCCTTCTAAGTGTCTCTTCAATGACATCAAACACCACCAAACCAGGGGCAGCAGGGGTTAGAGCAGCAGCAAACAGTTTCCCTTCTCTATCCTGTCCTGGAGTGAATTCAACGTCGTCACCTATGTTGACCCGCCCACCAGGCATGCCGGTTAGTTGAGAAAAGTGGAAGAAAACGTCTCTCTGAGGGTTAACTTGTTTAATGAAACCGAATTCTTTTTTAAGCAAGGTGACTCTTCCCAGACGGCGTTCACCGGACCAGATTGGGAGATTCATTTGCTGGTTGACTTGATTCAACAATAGCTGTTGTTGCAGTTGTTGTTGAGCTTGAAGAGCTAATGGGTTGATTGTGTTGTTGAAGGCAGGGACTGGAGCGCCATTTGGCATGAGCATCATCATGTGTGCTGGCTGCATTCCTCCTCCATTCATGGGTTGCTGCTGCTGGCGCTGGCGCTGCTGCTGCTGCTGCTGTTGTTGTCTTTGATGAGCCATATAGCCTCCTCCTGCCATCATTTGAGCAGCCATACGCTGTTGCTGTTGTTGACGGAGAGAAACCATTGGCTGCTCCACAGTCACAATATTATATGCAATATCCTTCCCAGTTGTCAAGTCTTTTGCTACAACAAAGTTTACCTTGGCACCAAGGGCAGCCTGACCATCTGAATCCTTGACGTGGAAGAAATAACGAGTGTCATTGATAGCAGTCTTGATGAAGCCATACTTATCTTGCCTAGATACTACAATGCCCTCAAGAGTAAGAGCATTAGAGGGTAATTCCACGGCGTGGCGGGGGAAATGAGCACTGAGGCTGTTGGAACTGCTGTTTCTGCTGGAGCTGTGGGTGAGAGGGTGTTGTTGCTGCCGTTGGCTTTGTTGGTTGTTGCTGTTACTATTATAACTTGTTGCTGGGATTGAAACTACAGAGAAAACTTTATTTGGTGTGGATTGTGAAGAAGAGGTTTGTGCATTGGTAGTTGTATCAGTTGTAGTAGTAGATTTGTCCATATTGTTGGGTTTCTGCAGGGTAGAAATGGAAGGTTGGGGGAGGCGATGAGGCAATGCCGGTGGTGAAGACGAAATGAAATGCGTGAAAGAGCATTAACTTGAATATGAGACATTCTAAGTTGTAAAGAGATGTGTCTATGCTTACCTTTTGGATTCTTTGTGCGTGATCACACAGACTCTGGTGAAAATGAATCTGACAGAGCAGAAGTGCAAGTATTGGTATTCAAAAACAATTGAAAGTGGCACAAAGTATACAAGAATGAATGGAATTCTTGAAAATGAATTGTGTGGCACTCCAAGAATGAGCCTCCCACTTATGTCTAGGGACGACAGGCCGACTGCCGTCAGGCCGACTGCCGTCAGAGCAGGTGAGAGAGTGAGAGACACGTCAGGAGAGGCGACAAAGTGGGCTCAAATATGGGTGACCTACCCTTTTCCCTACCAATATCTGGCTCATAATGGTGGGCTTCAATGTCTAGGGAGCTCAAACTGCATGTGAACCAATGCTACTTCAACCGCCGCACCTCTTTCAGCTCCTCTTTCCCTCTTCCTCGAGCTTGTGCAACTTCGCCCGGTCTTTCTCCTTCCCCTGTCGTAACGAGTAAGTCTCGCTGTCAAGCACGGTGGCATAAACAACCATATATACGCCATTTTGATTGATTTATTTTCCCCAATGGATGCTTGCTTACCTAGTTTTTATGCACAGTAACATCTAAAATTCAATTCATTCCACAGATGCAAACGTTAGGGAAGCCGAGGACTAATTTAATCCCGTCTAAACGTCCATTACACTCACAACCGTTGACCATACAGGTATGTTCGAACTATCACTCGCAAAAGACACCCGTGACCATCCCTTCTCGCCCCGTCAACACACCACTCCCTCTCTCTCTTCATGCATTACAGACTCGCTTGCCTCATACAACCACTATTACCGTCACTGCAAAGCATGGTAATAATGATTCAAATCTCATTTGGGAGAAAATAATCCAGAGTAACCGAACCAGCAACACTGATCATAATAATAATATCAGCAGCAGCACACTCGTCCCACCCTCATTCAAGGACCCCACAACCATCGACTCCACCACCTCCTCCTCAAGATGTGGTGTGAGCATCAAACCTACACCATCAACACCCCACACTAACTATGCACCGGCCAACAACTACATCAATAAACAAAAAATAGTCTACATTGCCGCAGCAACCACCCTTCCTCACGGATCATCCCCATTATCATCTTCTCCCTCCACCTCCACCACCACCCCTCCCCCTGCCAGCAGCTTGGCTCTGAGATACTTTGGTCTAGGTGTATTTGCAGCTTTAACAGCCATATATGCATTGACATGGATTAGTAATCTCCCATTGGTCAGGTATTCAATAAAAAGATTCATATGGTGGGCGGAGCCCAGACCACCTGCCCTTTCATCTTTTGATTCTTTATCTTCCGACAATACCGCTAGAACAAGTAGCAATAGGGGTACTAATAGTAGTAATAGTAGTAGTAATGATAATAGTGGTAGTAAGCAAAGGCAGAAATCTGAGGGAAGAGGACAGCAACAACAACAACAACAACAACAACAACAACAACAAGACATATCAGTCGCACCAGATGGGAGTGGAATTACCCTGCTCAAACCCCCACCAGAGCTAACCCAATCTCTCACAGCCCTGGCACTAATGTCAATGGACGATGAAAGCGGGGAAGCAGTTGAATGGGTCAACATGTGCTGGAGAAAAGCCTGGCGAGTGTACCAACGCGGCTTGGAACGGTGGCTTGCAGGACTTTTACAGCCTGTGTTTGACAATTTAGTTGCTGAGGGCATGGTGCCCAAATTTGTCCAACGGATGCGAATTTTAGAATTCACGCTGGATCACGAGGCGCCTTATTTCACCAACATGAGAAGACGTAGCAGCAGGAAGGATTCTGATTTGAATGGAGTCGTTGATGTTCGGTACACAGGAGGTGCCCGTATGTTGTTGTTGATTGAAGTAGGTACGGGGAGATGGCGGACAAAGTTTCCCGTCCTGGTGAGTGATTTAGACCTGGAAAGTCCAATGTGGTTGAAAATAAGGCTGGCACCCATGTGTCCTTGGATTGGTACTGTGTCTCTTGCATTTGTAGAGCCGCCTTCTATTAAAGTACAACTGCAGTGGCAGAGTATGCGATTGATGTTAATGAGGGTGCCTATCTTGCAGGCATTTCTAACAAAGTTGCTGACCATAGACCTCCCTGCACTGATGACGCTGCCTCAACGATTGGAGATCAACATCCCCCCCGCTGTCACAGCAGTAGCAGAGGCTGCAGTAGGTAGAGACGCAGTGATGAGGGCTGTTGCTTCTGCAGTGTTACAAGCCGATGCGTTAGAACATGCCTTGATCGCAGCTCTCCCCCTGGGCCCTCAAGGCGCAGCCGGAGGAGTATCTCTCCCTGACCTCTTTCAGGGAGAGCTCCAAGTAACGTTGCATGCTGCAAGGCAACTCCCTGTGTGGGGACTCCCTTGGCAATCAAACCCTTACGTCAGACTAACCCTAGGAGAACAAGCAGTACAATCCAGACGCGATTCCGACACATCACATGCCTCCAGTCACAGAGCTCCAGTGTGGAACCAAGAGTTTCAGTTCCTAGTGGAAGATCCCACTGTTCAAAAACTTGAAATATGGATGAGAGACAGTGCCATGACAGGGAGGGCAGATCTGGGCCGTACTGAATTAGTCCTGACCGACCTGGTCCCTGGGGCCACCCTAGACATGTGGTTGCCACTGGATACTAGTAAATATGGACCCGAGAGGCGGGGGAGTGATGTGAAGAGTAATACAGCTGCTGCTGTGCACTTGAGTGTGACGTACAAGCCGTTTGAAGATGATGACATGGATAGTGGGTTTAGAGAGGCTATTGCTAGAGAGGTAGCTGTGTCTCCAGATTCTCTTCTTCATAACGAACTTACTGCTGCTGCTGCTGCTGTTGTGATAAAGGATAGTAGTGGAAAGGAGATTAGAAAAGAAGAGCGGGATAAGCTGGTGCTTGCTGCTGGTGGTGGAGGTGGTGGAAAAGCAAGGGAGAAGGGGTCGTCAGGGATTAAAGATATCAAGTCTGCTGCTGATGCAAGTTCCAGAGCTGCAGTTGCAGCCAGTGCTGCAGCGGCGGCTGTTGCAGTGACAAAGGCAGCTGCCGCTCGTGCTGCTGCGAGGTTGGCTCGTAGAAAGAAAGAGGAGAAGAAAAAGGAGGAGGATGATGAAGAGGATCAGGTCAATGTTGGCAACAAAAATATAGCTTCAACATCATTGTTGATTGCACCATCATCTTCCTCAATACAACAACAACAAGAAGAAATAGTGGCCACTCTTGCTGCCCCTTCCTCTGAAGCAGAAAACAACAAAAGCAACCAGACAAAGGTTGCTGACCAATCATTAAAAATTAAGCAGCTCACTCAGATGACAGCTACAATGCAACAAATCACTCAGGAAGTGGATAGTCTGCTCAAAACATCTGCTGAAAGCGCATCATCGTCGTCATCACCAGAAGGATCTGCAGCTGCTGCTGCTGAAGCTGCAGTTAAAGCTGTGGCTGTCGCCCAAAAGCTGGCAGCCAGCAGTGTCGCAGTTGGGGATGTTGGAGCGGCCAACGATGCGTTGTCTGCTGCTGCCGCTGCGTTGGGGACGACTGCGTCTCAACTGGCTGCGGCTGCAAACGGTACTACTGATGCCATGGTAGTTCCTGACAGGGATGATAGCAATACTGATACTGATATTATTACAATAGAGAGCACTACTGTATCACCATCACAAACATCAGAAGCAATAATAAGAATGCAAACACCTGAAGAAAAAGCAGCACAAGCACTAGCTGCAGCGGCAGAGGCAGCAGACTTGGCAGCTGCCTCTTTAGACCACCCTCACTATGAAAATGAAGACGATGGAAACTTGGCTGAAATTCTGACTGAATCAGATGATGAACATGCTCGTCTAGGCTTGGATGGAGCCGTCACCAGACCTGACATTGGTAATGATGATGATGATGGCATTCTGAGTACCAGTGATGATGACGAAGAAGGTGGTGATGGTAATAGCTCCACGACTAATAACGCTCCACCATGGTGGTTCACTGCCCTTAAGAACGTTCCCGGTATAGTGGCTGGTCCACCAAATAAGAAGAAAAAAGATGGACTGGCTGCTGCAAGTGTTGCAGCAGCTCAGGCTGACGGAGGAGCTGGGTTGGTGAGGACCTTGCCATCTGGCAGTGAAGATGATGACAATGAGGAGGAAGAAAAGAGAAAAAGGGGGGGAAATGGCGATACGTCATGGTGGTCGGCTGTATGGCCTTGGGCCAATGATGATCAAAACACTAGTGATAGTGAAAGCGAGGAAGAAATCGGAGGAGGCAGGAAGCAAAGCGGAAAGAGAGGAGCCCAACAACAAGAAAGAGGAAGGGACCTACCATTAGGCGATATCATTCTATCATCCGAGCTTCCACTGGATGAAATAGCAGCAGAAGTACAAAACTCTTGGAAATTAAGAGATACGCATGTAGAGACATTGGTTCAAAAGGCACTGCAACAGAGGCAGAAGGATAATGAAAGGCCTTGGTTGGTTTTGCTGGCATTGATGTCCACTGCTAGCGCAATACTGTTGACTTTGGTTCTTTACAGAATACAGCATCCATAGAGAGAGGAACATATATAGAAATAGAAATAGATAAGGCATTCATCAATATTTTGATTCTATAGAATGGTTTTAAAATAGAAAGTTTGGACAACTTGACCTCTGTAAAGTTAGTGGCTTTTTTTTTATCACCAACATAGAGATAGGCCCTTTCTCTTTTTGAGTTGCTGCTCAAGCCAAGAAGGGGCCATAAAAAGTAGCCAAAGAACGACCTTCACCTCCCTTTGTTATATCTGATCCTTTAATAGGGAAATGCCTCTTCTTACCACTACCAGGCATTGTGGTAGTGCTATTATTGTTACTATTATCATTATTGGAAGAAAAAGAAGAAGAAGAAGCAATGCACCATCCAATCTCCTGATTGCTTGTCTGGGGAAACAGAGCTGTCTGTTGTTGCTTTTGAATGGAGCTGTTCACATATACACCACCTTTGATACTACTCTTAATATTCTTGGCTGCACTAGTAGCAAAGTAATTAGCAGTTCTACCCAAATTCATCAGTTTAGGTGCAGCCGCACATGGATTGGTGAGCAGCTCTGTCAACAGCGAAAGGCCAGATGAAAATTCAGCCCATGTTATGACAGCTTGGGTATCCAAATTGAAACATTTCTGCATTGCTACTATTTCCATGGTCTCTAGAGGCCTTTGTAATGCATCTTGGAAGATAGAGGGCACATCTCGTCTGAGGATGCTGTCAGAGCAGTGGAGGAGACTGAGGACGTCGCTCTCTCGGTCTGAGGCTTGTTGGAAATATGATCTCAGGAGGGAGGCGGTGTTGGGTTGTTTGATGATATCAATCAATGTGGTCTTATCCATTTTCGGATTGATTTGATTAAGAATTGTAGTCGTGATTTTATATTTAAAACGTTTTTGTGTGCGTGTGCGTGGAGATGGGGTTTTAGATGGTTGGTTGAAAGTTGAAGGGAAGGAACCGAGGAATGGGAGGGAGGTGGGGCGGCGATGAAAACGGCTGGCTGGTTAGTCTGGCCCCCAAGGTGGACATCAGAAATAAGGGTGTCGGGAAGGGTGTAGAGCTTTGCATTTCTTTTTCTTTGCAATGAACAATAGCAAAAATCATCCAATTCGGTATTTTTTAGTGAGGCATGGGAAGAGTCTGGCCAACGAAGCTGATGTGATTGTTTCTCATATTGAAAATGGCGTAGACCCTAAGTGGGGGCTCTCACCGAAGGGAATTGAACAAGCTAAAGCAGCAGGGTATGTGATAAAACCCATTTTTGGCATTTTATTCTCACTTTATATCCCCCAAATCTCGCCCTTCACTCTTCTCCCCACCCCTCCGTTTTCCCCCTCCCACACACACAACTCTATACAGAGCACGGCTGGCAACACAGCTATCAGAAGAAAACATCGACACATCTCTAGTACGTATCTACACCTCCCCATTCTCTAGATGCCTTCAAACGGCTCAGCACATTGCAGAATCTCTCGGTATTCCAACCATGAACAACCCAGCTTTTCAGCAAACCGACACATTGGCCGAACGGAATTTTGGCTCTCTTGAACTGCAATCATCACAGCATTACGAAGCTATATGGGAGGAAGACGTTAATAACCCATCATTTGTACCAGGAGAGAGTGGAGAGAGTTGCAAAGATGTTGTTTTGAGGTTTGAAAGCTTTCTGGCAATGGCCAACAAGGATGTCCTTTCGACATTGGATGGGGGCAGTACATTGGGGAAATGCGTAGTAATTGTAGTAGGACACGGTGATGGATTAAGCTGTGGGGCATCTAGGTTGCTTGGTAGTCCTTTAGAGAAACATAGGCAGCATGGACTTGAGAATTGTGGCATCATGGAGGTGAAAAAGTGACGGCCAGTGGTCCGCGTTGGTCTTTTACTCCAAAAGAAATGGCGGGGAGCATCTAGTAGTCGCTCACTATCATTTAATTGTTTTTTTAAATGAATTTAAACACGTGCGTTTCAATGGAATCATCGATGCAGTAGCAATCTCAAGGAAGAGGGAATTCAAAAATATATAGAGAAATGTGTGTATCATTCATTGGAAAATGAAGCACAAGGGTGTCTCCGTTCTATCGATTATAGCGCTTCTAGCTCTTATCCCTATATCAATTTCTCAAGACACCACAGCCGACCAACGTAAGTGGTTCCGGTTAATAATTATCAAACCCAACCCTGAATCGACGCCCTCTCTGAGAGACTCCGTCCTAACCCCCCCCCCCCCCCCCCCCCCCCCCCACCACCAAAAAACACACCCCCCCCCCTCCCCCTCCCTCACACACACACCCACAGCCTGCTCGTCTC
>Ga0114919_10003133_pt1 | contig 13355 bp, 12 predicted proteins | sample BlataG_FD_88682 | JGI IMG/M metagenome (GOLD analysis project Ga0114919, IMG submission 88682) | Deep subsurface microbial communities from Black Sea to uncover new lineages of life (NeLLi) - Black_00105 metaG | ecosystem: Environmental > Aquatic > Marine > Oceanic > Sediment | place: Atlantic... | reverse complement strand
CTTTTTGATCAGGTTTTATGACATATAAAGAAAAATGACCCTGGACGGTTCTGAATTTTTATTCAGAAAAACGCTGTGGGACATAAAAATGGCTCGATCACGAATTAGGCGGTGGATTTTGATAACCGCCGGCTTGCGTTACGACTATGAAAAAAAGAAGATGGATCTGAAAAAATTTATGGAAATGGGAGGAATGGCCATACCCGGAACGGAGTTTGAAGCGAATCCGGAAGAAGATTTCAGTGAATGGCTGCCCAAGTTTGTTGCCGCCTATCGCTGGATCCCCAATCTGATGACCTATGCCAGCGTAACCAGAGGATATAGGAGCGGGGGATTTAACGAATCTTTTATTAATCCTTCGGACATCTCATTTGATCCGGAATATAGCTGGAATTATGAACTCGGTCTCAAGTCCTCCTGGCTCGACAACCGGCTCATTATGAATACGGCTGCATTCTATATTGACTGGAAAGATCAGCAGGTAATTCAGTTGCTTCCCACCGGCGCTGAGACCTTTTTCCAAAATGCCGGTGAATCGCACAGCCAGGGTTTCGAAGTGGAAATGATCGCCCGGCCCTCGACGGGTTTAGACCTTATCGCCGGATTTGGCTACACTGATGCGAAATTCGATGAGTATGAAGACACCATAGCAGGAACCGACTACAAAGACAACCGGACCCCCTTGACGCCAAGGTACACTTACAACCTTGCCGCCCAGTACCGGCATCCATTGACAGGCTCCATAGACATCTTTGGGAGAGTGGATGTTAACGGGGTCGGCAAATCCTACTGGAATGATGCCAATACACTGAAGCAGGATCCTTACGAACTGGTCAATGCCCGCCTGGGTTTTGAGACTGATCATTTTGAGGTTTACCTCTGGGCCAAGAATATCTTTGACGCGGAATACGAGGCCATTGCCTTTGAGTTTCCCGGCTTCCCACCCCTGGCCCAGGCTGGCGATCCCCAGATTTTCGGCATAACATTAACCGGGCGGTTCTAATATCGCTGCGTGGGAAAATTGTGGTGAAGGTAAAAACTTATGATTACCCGCCGGCTTTTGCGATGGTTGCGCAAGCTCCATAAATGGATTGGTGTTTACATCGGTATCCTGACTGCGATCTGGTTGGTAGAGATGATAGTGTTGCCTCCGATTTTCAATCCCGGCTTGCCAGTAGTCGATGGGCCGCCGGCCACTTCACAGGGCTACAGCGCTCCGCTTTCCCTTCAGCACGCCCTGCAATCCTTCATGGACCAACAGCCGGACGGCATTGCTTCGGCAGACGAACTGGATGAGATGGCTTACCTGCCGGTTAACGGTGTTTACCGGTTTGCAGTCAAAGAGCGCTTTTTAGAATGGTATATAGAGGCAAGAACCGGAAAGATACTGAAATACGGTTTTGACTCAAATCGCCTTGTGATGAAAAAGGGTATGCTTGGATGGGTTCACCCTGTTGTTTCAAAAGTAGTCAGAACCCCTTTTAAATTGCTGTTTATCTTCCTGGCCATTACAGGCCTCTATATCGTTTTTCACCCGCGCAAGAAGCAAGTAAATCGTTCAAGAACCGGGTCTCTTCTGGACATGGCGCCAGGTGAAAAGCGCTGTCTCAAAGGGGTTTCAGATGTTGCTCTGATGGGCCGGCTGGCTGCGGTGGGCCTTTTCCCTGGTGTCCCGATTCAGATGCTCCGCATTCGCAACAGGGGGCCCGTCGTTATCCTGGTGCGTCACACCTGCCTGGCCCTGGGACGGGACATCGGGGCAAGGATTATGATGAGCAGGGAGGCGGCCTGATATGTATCCGGACAAAAATAAATCAGGGGCTGAATGCGGGCGCTGCTGGAGTTGTGCCCGTGAGAGGACTAAGAAGAATATCGACGCTGTGACAGGAAAAGAGGAAATCACGGTGGCCGTGGCCGGCCAGCCCAACACCGGAAAATCTACCATTTTTAACCGGCTTACCGGTCTGAACCAGAAGGTGGGCAACTGGCCTGGCAAAACCGTGGACCGGAAGGAAGGGCGTGTGGTTCGGGGAGACCGGATATATCGACTGGTGGATCTTCCTGGAACATATGGCCTGACCTCAAATTCGGTGGAGGAAGAGATTGCCCGGGACTACATTGTTTCAGGTGATCCGGATGTGGTAGTGGCTGTGGTTAATGCCGCGTCAGTCGAGCGAAGCCTCTATCTTGTATCAGAATTAGCTGAACTCAATACGTCGATAGTGATAGCTCTTAACATGATGGATGTGGCCGAGCAGGAAGGCCGGATGATCGATGCGCGGCAACTTTCAGCAGCCATTGATCTGCCTGTTATTCCGATGACGGCCTCGATGAACCAGGGTGTTGATCAGGTTTTTGAGACTTTGGATGCGATGGACCTGCAACATCCGCAAGAAAGAAATTCGGTTGGTCTTCCCTCCGAGGTCAGCCAGCTTGCCGAGCTTCTTGATTCTCCATCTTCTCTGCCCTACCCCAAAAAATGGGCCGCATCCAAGCTGATCGAAGGTGATTACAAGGTGACCCAGTCTGTAAAAAACGCCCTGAAAGATGGAACATGGAAAGATGGAAAATGGAAAGCGGTTGAAACCTTTTTGTCAGGCCATAAAGAAGCTGCGAATGCAATTATCAGAATGCGTCAAAAATGGATTGATGAAGCATGTAAAAAGGCGGTTAAAGATGTAAAGGATTGCAGGAGTCCCAGCGAAAAATGGGACCGTATCTTTATCCATCCGCTGTGGGGAAAGCTGATTGCTTTTCTGGCTATCCCTCTCGCGGCGTTGATGGGTATATTGCTGGGGATGTTTACCGGCGGGCAGGTCCTGTTTGCCGCCCTGGAAGGAGGACCAAAGATCAAAGCGGCCTGGCCGGGAATGCTGGGGAGTATGGCGGCCGACGGCATAGCTCCTGCCCTTGGCTGGATAACTGCCCTTGTGTGTATAATTGGTTTTATCTACGCTATTTTCTACTTTCTGGAAGACATCGGCTACCTGGCGCGTATTTCGTTTCTCACAGACACCTTTCTGCGGCGAATCGGAGCCGGCGGAAAGTCGGCCATACCCCTCATGCTGGGGCTTATGTGCAACACAGTGGCCATTGCCGGAACCAGGGTGGTTGAAACCCGCCGCCAGAGACTGGTCACAATCGTCATGCTGCCTTTTCTGCCATGTGCCGGGCAGACTATGGTGGCCGCAATTTTCACCCTGGCAATTTTTCCGGTTAAAACAGCCATTATTATACTGGCCGGACTTACAATTATAAATTTCCTGGCTGCCTCGCTTGTGGGGAAGCTTCTTGGTTTGGCCGTACCCCATCCTCCGGCTGACGGCATGATTATGGAACTTCCGCTCTTTCATCGGCCCAATTTTCGAACGATCTTCGGGGGCGTGCGGATGCGCATTGAATTATTCCTGCGGCGGGCCGCCGGCGTAATTTTTTTCGGCCTGCTTATCGTTTGGGCCGTCAGTTATTTTCCGAAAGGAGAGATTCAAACCAGTTATCTTTATCAGTTTGGTCGCTTGCTGGAACCTGCGGGCAGCATGATAGGTCTTGACTGGCGGTTTATGGTGGCTCTTTTGAGCTCTTTTGTTGCCAAGGAGATAACCCTTGGCACCCTTGCCGTTCTTTTTTCGGTCAGCGCCTCTGACCAGCAGGCGATCATGCAGGCCATTCAAAACGCAATCTCCCCTGCCGGGGCCCTGGCTTTTGTTGTAGCTTCTCACTTTTACATTCCATGCCTGGGCAGCATGGCTGTTTTGAAATCCGAGCTTGGTTCCTGGAAGAAAACACTGCCTCTGCTTGCCGGGATGTTTATTCTGGCCTTCACACTTGCCTTTATTACTTACCATGCAGCAAAGGTTATTATTTAAAATGGCCGGACATAACAACGGGAGATGGTATCGTTTTTTTTATTTGCTAGCCCGCAAAATAATCCGCTTTCGCTGGCAGGCGGCTCTTCTTATCGTTCTTCTGACCGCTTTTTTTGCTTATCAGATGCAGGGTCTTATGTTCGATAATTCCAACGATATCTGGTTTGTAAAAGGGGACCAGACCCTGGAAACCATGGAGAAATTCAAAGCCACCTTTGGAAACGATGAATTTGTGTTCATCCTTTTTGATACAAAAGATTTTTTCAAGCCTGATACAATTCGCCGGATTGGCAGGCTGGCGGACGATCTTGAAACCCATGTTCCTTACGTCATAGACATGACGTGGTTGGGGAACGTGGAACATATTGAAGGCGTCAAAGGCGGCGTGGAGATCCATGATCTTATAGAAAACGTACCGGATACAGCGGAGGAGATGGCAAAGATAAAGGAAAAGGCTCTAAGCGAAAAGACCTATCTCAACAACCTTATTTCACCGGATGGCATAGTGGCGGGACTGATCCTTGAGATGGACAGTTACCCTGAAGATCTCCTTGATCCGAGGAGTGAGGTCGCTCTGGCCGTTAAAAAGATTCTTGCCAAACCGGAACACCAGCATCTCAAGGTTTATGTCGCTGGAGAACCGATTCTGCACCACGACTATAACGAGCTTGCAAACAGTGAAGCCGGCATTTTCTTCGGCATTTGCCTGCTCATCCAAATGGGAATTCTCTTCCGGGTGGCAAGAGGCGTGCGCGGCATTGTGGCGCCTCTGACTATTGTGGTTTTGAGTGTCTTGTGGACGATGGGCATGATCGGTGTCATGGGGCTGACTCTGAATCTGTTTATCATCCTGGTGCCGACGCTTTTAATCTGTGTCGGCATCGGAGACTCCATGCATTTTATCTCTGAATTTCACGATCAGTGCATCCACGGACTCAGGCGACGTCAGGCTGTCATTGAGGCTGTGGCCAGGGTGGGGTTGCCCTGCCTTATAACAAGTCTTACAACCGCCATCGGCTTTCTCTCCTTTCTTTCGGCCGGAATCAAACCCTTTCGCGAAATGGGAGTCTATGCGGCAATTGGGGTGATGGCAGCATTTGTTCTCACGCTGGTATTGGTCCCTGTTTTTTATTCCTTTGGAAAGGATCAAGTACGGCTTAAAAAAGTTTCTGATAGTCACAGGGTTCACCGGGATTTTTTGGATCTGGTTTTAGAAAAAATTTGCCGGATTGTCATCGGATATCCGAAAACAGTGCTGGTTATGTTCATTTGTCTTTTTATCGTTTCGGTCATCGGATACCAGTCGGTGGAGGTAGAGACCAATACAGCCAAAATGCTCTCCCGGAAACTTCCGATCCGCCAGGCTTATGATTATGTCGATGATCGCATGGGCGGCTCAATGTCCTTGGAAGTAATGCTGAACACGGGGAAAAAAGATGGGGTTAAGGATCCTGCCTTTCTTAAGCAGATGGATACTTTTCAGCAGTTTATGGAGGATCACCCGCTGACGACAAAGACATCAAGCGTGCTGGATGTCTTAAAGAAAATGCGGCGCGCTCTTCATGAAAACAAAAGTGAATACTACGCCATTCCGGAGACAAAAGACGGGGCCTCGCAGTATTTATTTCTTTATGAAACCTCGGGGGGTGAAAATCTGGATAAACTGGTTTCCTTCGATTACGACATCGCCCGCCTGACAGCCAGGACAAAGACCCTGGATACAAAAGACGTGCGCCGTTTCATCACCGATGTGAAAGATTTCGCCCAAACGAACTTCGGCCCGACCGTTAAGGTGGAAATTACCGGATATGCCGGCTGGTTTAAAAGATTGAACGATCTGGTAGGCAAGGGGCAAAGGCAAAGCTTTATTACGGCTCTGATTGTCATCACACTTGTCCTGATAGTGGTCATGGGTTCTTTGAGACTGGGACTTATAAGTATGGTTCCCAATGTATTTCCGGTCTTGATTACCCTGGGGCTTATGGGATTTGCAGGCATTTACATGGATACGCCGCTGATGAGTTTCAGCGCGGTTATTATCGGCGTGGCCGTTGATGATACTATACATTTTATGATGCGTTTCCGCCGGGAGTTCGAACGACTGGGCAACTACACCGATTCCTTGCGGGCGACACTGTCAACGGCAGGGCGACCCATTACGTTTACGACCATAACCCTGGTGTTGGGATTTTCCGTGCTGGCGTTTTCAAACGTAAGCGGTATCGTAAAGTTCGGTCTTCTTTCAAGCTTTGCTTTTCTCTGGGCACTTTTGGCTGATTTTTTCTTTATGCCGGCATTTCTGCTCCTGTTAAAACCGTTGGGAGCGGAGAGGAGAGTGAAAGCTTAAAGCTGAAAGCTCAAGGCTCAAAGCAAAACCCTTTCAGCTTTCACCTTTGAGCTTCGAGCCAATAATGACGAGTACAAGATGGAAAAGATTGTAATCGGAATTTGTCTTATTGCCCTTCTGCCTTGTTTAGGCTGGGCAGAAGAACTAACTGGTAGGGATATTGCTTTAAAGATGGATGCGGTGGATACGAGCCGAGATTCCAAAAGAACAGCGATCATGGTGATCAACCGCAAGGAGCAGAAGCTGGTAAGAAAGATGGAAAGCTGTAATAAGAAATACGGCCCGGATGAACGGGGCTTGATTAGGTTTATCGAGCCGCCTGATGTTCGGGGGATTATGTATCTTACCTGGACTTACGAGGACATCGAGCGGGATGATGACATGTGGGTATTTCTTCCGGCAGAAAGCCTGGTGCGCCGGATCAGCGGCGGCGGCAAGAAGGGCAGCTTTATGAGGAGTGATTTTGCCAATGAGGATATTGAGAAAAGAGAGGTGGATGATGATGAACACAGGCTCTTGAAATCTGAGGAATTCTCCGGCGTGGATTGCTATGTGGTGGAGCGGGTAAGTAAAAAGCAGAAAGACACTAACTACTCAAAGCGTATTGTCTGGGTCAGGAAGGATATCTGGCTACCCATGAAGGTGGAGTATTACAACAAGAGGGGTAAGCATTTCAAGACCGCGATCTACGGAGGGTTTAAGGAAATCAAGGATATCTGGACGGTAACCAAGATAATGACGGAGACACCCCGCAAGGGATCAAAGACACTGATGCAATATGATAACGTGGATTATGACATTGGTTTGTCGGATGCGATTTTTGAGCAGAGCAATCTTAAAAGATAGCAGTCAATTAACAATTAACAATTAGCAGTTATCAGTTATCAATGTTAATTGTTAATTGACCAACGTTAATTGTTAATTGGTCCGGGGTCTTAACATAAAATAAAGTTCGTAGCCCAAGACCCGCGCATATTCATTTAAGGTGTGAAGTGAAATGTGGTTGTCTTTTGCGTTCTCGATTTTTGAAATACTTTGCTGGCTGAGAGACCATTTCTCGGCAACTTCGCGCTGGGTCAGTTTCAAGTTTTCTCTGGCTTCTCGCAGTCTTGCGGCGATAAGTAGTTCACCTTTTCTTTTTTCCACAGCGGCGGCAAAACCTGGTTTTTCACGTTCTTTTTTGGCTATCAAGCGGTCAAGATCATCCATTTTTGTTTCCTTTCGTACGCTCAAGGTAGTCTTTTTTTAATGCCTTGGCTTTTTTATTTCCCTCAATAAATTCTTCAACAGAGCATTGTCCGGAGATATTTCGATAAAATATGAGGCGCCAATTCATAAAAAGCAGGTACTACTATATAATTGTATTGTCAACTTAAAAAATATTGTCATAAAAGGGTCATATGGCTTGTCAGCATATTGGTGTTCATGACCCTGCCCTCTACAGTGCTTGCTGCTAGTGATGATCCCCTGGCTGATATGAATATCGATTTGGCAGATAAGGAGAGTTCCGAAGAACGTACGAAGGGTTTTGTTTCAATAGGTGGCTATCTGGAAAGTCGCAATCAGTTAAGGATAAAGGAGATGGACAAACCTATCTCGTTGAGACAGCGCCTGTGGCTGGATTGTTATCTGGGGGATGGAAAGATCAGGGGTTTTGCCAGTGGCTATTTCGATTATGATCCGGCTGTTCGGGACTGGACAGATGATAATGATGAGATTTACTATGTGGAGCTAAACGAGGCGTACCTGACTATAGACATGGAACGGATCGATTTCATACTGGGCAAGAAGATGATGCGCTGGGGAACAGGTGACGGGATCAATCCCATGGATCTGATCAACCCCCGCGATTATCGTGACCCGATTGCCAGCGCCAGGGCCGATGCCAGACTTCCAATTTTATTGGCGGACGGAATATTCCTGTTGGGGCCTGTCACTTTGGAAGGAGTATTGATCCCAAAGGCAGAGGTAAACGAATTTCCTCTGCCTGACAGCCCGTGGGAACCAAGGGCGCTGAAAGAGATGAGAAGAAGCGCTGCATCAGGTGAGATTGTTCTTTCCCCGGGAGAAGAACCGGACGACTGGTTTAAGGATGCCGAGTTTGCCTTTCGGGTTTCCACAGTGACAGGCGGCTTTGACTTGGCGCTTCTTTATTACAACGGCTATACAGATGATCCTGTATATCACCGCGATTATCTGGTCGATGGCAGGATGCGTTTCACACCTCGCTATCAGCATTACCGTGCGTACGGATTCAACTTTGCAAAAGGTTTTGAGAGGGCCACAATACGTGGTGAGCTTGCTGTAAAACCAGGGCTTCTTTTTCCGATTGATTCCAATGATCCATCATACGCAAAAGACAGCGACGGCCTTACGGCCAGGGATCTTTACCAGGGCGTTATCGGCATCGATCGCACCTTTTTCACTAATCTGTACGTCAATCTGCAATTCTTCTATGATTTTATAGAAAGCGGCCGTGAAGCGATTGCACTGAAACGCAAAACCCATGGTCTTACCTTTGAAATCAGTGACAAGTTTTTAGATGATGATTTAAGTGCCGGATTTCGAGGCATGTATTTTACCAGTAATGAAGGATCAGCCTCTGAGATCTTTGCAGAATATAAGATTGGTGACAACTGGCAAATCGCCCCAGGATATATGATCTTCAACGGCCCCAAAGATTCCCGCCTCGGCCAATACCGCGAAAATGACATGATCTATTTCAGATTGAGATACAGTTTTTAACAGCACCCTTATTCAGGCAAAGAACAACTTTCTTACCCCTCGCCTTTGTCTTATCTGCCGATACCAGGACATTGTCCTTATATCCTTACAGGGTGTATCGATAACCTTAAGTTTGAGGTAAAGCCGAAGGGCATGGATATTCAGTTAGAAAGTTTCTATCCTTATCCCGGATAGAGCAGCTAATTTGGATTGCCTCTCGTCGAAAGTAAGAAACCTGTCAGCTTTAATTGATAAAGCTGAGGCCACATGCAGAATGTCCAAGGCCCTTGAGCCCGTTTTATTAGTGTGCTTTCTTGATAAATCAACAGCGTATTTGAATGTGTCAGTCCAGCTTATTTGTGGACGATAAAAGACTCCTTTGTTTTCATGTTCAGCAAATCTTGCCATAATAAGACGTATCTCATCCGTTGTAATCTCAGTCCTGAATTCCTTTAGATTGATAGCATTGCTAAACTCTAATTCGTGAAAAGCTGTTAAAGGAATGGCTTCATTGTTTTCCTTAAGCCAATTTGAGACATCCAGGGAATGTTCTTCTTTGATATAGAGTTTAACGATTACACTCGTATCGACGTAAAGCACTTAGAACCTGTCCTCCCTGCCTTCAATAACTATTTCGCTTATTGGCTTTCCTTTAAGGTCAATAGCTTCATTGTAGAAATCAGGCCACTCGATTTCGCTTTTAGGGGCTAAGGACACTATTCTGGCTACGGGTTTTCCTCTTTTTGTAATGATTATTTCTTTACCATTATTGATGCTGCTAAGAACCCGGGCAAAATTTTTCTGGATTTCTCCAACACTTGCTGTTTTCATGTTTTCTTTCCTTCTTCGATATTTACGCATATTATATACGTAATAAAAGACATGTCAAGATTAATCAGTGATTTTGCTTCCTTTAAAAACCTTGACAGAAATATTCCTTTTTGATATTAGGTACGCCTAATTTGTTTAGAAAAGTCAAATTCTGAAGGGATGTCTTACGGTTTTTCGTTTCAAGCGGGAAAAAGTGAAGGCGTAACTTGGATTGCAGAAAACATCTGAGTTGCGCCTTTTTTGTTTCAGGATAAACCCCAAAATTATCGGGGGTGGTGTTATGGGCAAGTTCAGAAAGATCAAAATCCAAAATTTATTCCTTGCTCCTATATTTGTGGCCTATTGCCTTTTTTCCCTTACTGGCTGTGCCCCGGTGATTTCTAAGCAATTGAGGGAGCAGGTGGCAAAGGAACTCACCTTGAGTGTGGTGGCAAAAGATCCGGAGGCTTATAAGGGAAAGACAGTGCTCTGGAGCGGGGTGATTATAAGCTCTGTGAACCTGAAAGAGGGAACCATGATCGAGGTGCTTCAAAAGCCTGCTGATATGCAGGGAAAACCAAAAGATGTAGATGAGTCAGAGGGAAGGTTTCTGGCCTTATACCCCGGTTACTTGGATGTGGCCATTTATAATGGCGGAAGAAAGGTGACGGTGGCAGGGGAGGTTGAAGGGAAAAAGATTCAACGTCTTGGTGAAATCGATTATACCTATCCTCTGATCTCTGCCAAGGAAATCCACCTGTGGCCGGTTGCAAAGAAAGATAGGATTTATTATCCCTGTCCTTACTGGCATTACCCCTGGTGGTATGGCCCTCACTGGTATCCCTAACCAGGACCTTTGTGACCTTCAAATAGTTGGCAAAATCATGGACACAAAGGGTTGATCGACGATTTGACCACTTAAGCGGCTATTGAGGTGGACATGAACAGACAAAAACCAACGGAAAATATCAATGAATTGACACGGGAGTTTCTTGAAAAAGGTGCGCTATCAAGTCAGAGGCAAGGTTTTGAAACCCTCTGGTGCTGGCCCGAGGAAATGGGGCGGGGAACGGTTCGTGAGATTAATCTCCGGCCGGGACTGAAAATGGTTGTTGTGGATTGCCAACCAGGTAAAAATCTGGCTATAGATATGGAGATCGGAGATTCGCCATTGGAATTCAACTTTTTTCTTTCCGGAATGGCCAAAAGCACCACCATCCAAAGCCGATCAAAGAGAGAAAGTTTTGTTGTTGGTAAAGGTCAAACATGCATGGGTTGTTATTCAAAATCATCCTGTTTCATCAAACTTGTTGGGAAGCAACCTTTGAGCGTGCTCAACATTTTGGCGGCCCCTGAGTCATATAGAGCCCTTATAGAAGATGAATCCGGCCAGATTCATGCGAGCCTTTGCAGTATCGTTGATGGGGCAGGTGAAAAAAACTACCACCGTCTTGGTGCAATGACAGCGTCCATGCACATGGTCATTCATCAGATCCTGAATTGCCCCTATCAGGGGCTGACAAGGCGGATGTATTTGGAAGGTCTGGCGTTGGAGCTTATCGCTCATTTGATGGCTATAGATACCCAACCCAAGGCCCCTCCGGCGCTTCGGCCTTCTGATCAGGAAAAAATACATCACGCAAAGGAGATTCTAATTCGTGATCTTGAAAATCCACCCACCTTATTTGAACTGGCAAGATGTGTGGGGCTTTCGCACACCAAACTGAACAGGGGGTTCCGCGAGATATTCGATACCACAGCTTTCGGTTATCTGCGGCAGCAACGTATAGAGCGTAGCAGGTTATTACTGGAGGAAGGAATGATGAATGTTGCTGAGGTGGCTTATGCTGCCGGTTTCAGCAGCCCCAGTCATTTTGCAAAGACATTTTTGCAATATTTCGGCGCCCAGCCAAATTCGTATCTCAAAGAAATACTATCACGAGGACCAAAATTTTCCCGCATTTGATTTTTTTCCGAAGGCCTCATTTCTTTTTTGAAGATCTTCTCCCCTTTTCTTTCTTCTTAAGATCAGACTGTTCATTAAATATCAGCAAAAGTTCATTAAATGTTAGAATAATTTAATGCACTTTTATATATCTCATTTAATCAAAACGACCTGAACTTATTTGGGATGTAATGTCGAAACTTTTGTAAAAAACAAGACAGGTGCAAAACCACACAGAATTTATGTGGTTACAGTAGTAATGATAAGGAGGAGATTATGAAAAATTGGAAGAGAGGTGTTTGGTTATTGGCTGCTATATTTGCGATTACCACAGCCCTGAATCTGTTTTCCACGTCTGTCGCACAAGCCGAGGATGAAAAACCAAAACAGGATACAAAGTTATACGAATTGGAGATCATGACTGTAACCGCTGAAAAGCGGGAGGAAAACATCCAGGATGTCCCGGTGAGCATTACGGCCTTATCAGAGACGCAGATCGAGGACTCGGGAATTACCTCGATTAAGGACTTATCCCTTCAGATTCCGAATTTAAACATTGTAAGTTGGGGTACCCGCCGTTGCTCATACATCTATAATCGGGGCATCGGTGCTACAAACAATGCTCCTGCCGTGGGATTTTATGTGGATGATGTAGCTCATTTTGAGTGGGGCACTTTTGATGTCGAGCTTTTCGATATCGAGCGGATTGAAGTACTGCGTGGCCCACAGGGGACTCTTTACGGGCGTAGCACTCTGGGAGGCGTTATTAACATTATCACCAAAAAACCGGAAAACTTTCCAGAAGGAACCGCCTCCGTGGGCTACGGCGAATATGACCGCCAGGATTACCGGGTGGCATTTCGTACCCCAGTGATAAAAGATAAGCTTTTTTTCGGCGTATCCGGGGTGAGATCAGTGCGGGATGGATATACTAAAAATGACTTTCTCAATAGCGATGTAGATAATCGAGATGGGCTCAGCGGCCGGGCTCATCTTCGGTGGTTGCCCTCAGACATCCTTGACATCACCCTGAGTGCCAGCGGCGAAAACCAGGATGATGGAGCATATCCCCTTGGCCCCTTAGATGAAGTGCAAAAAAATCCACATCATGTAAGCTATGATTTTGAGGGAAAGCATGAAAGTGATCTCTACGGCTCATCGCTTCGTATCAGTTATGAGGCGCCCCAGTTCAAGTTGACCTCTATCACCGGTTGGCAGTCATGGGATAATAAGGATTCGGCAGATCAAGATTTTACCCCTGCGGATTTTTTTACCTCGTTTGCCGATGAAGACCACACCCAGCTAACTCAAGAGATTCGTCTTGCATCTCCCGAAAAGGCAGGGTCTCTGAAATGGCTGGCAGGGGCCTACTGCTTTAATGAAGATTTCGATCGGGACCTAATAATAGATTTTGGCGCCGATGCTGTTGCAGCGGGATTTGTCCCGGCTCTCATGAAGAATCTTTCATTGGCCCAATTTGATAACGAGGGATACGCCCTGTTTGGTCAGGTTACCTATACCATTTTTGACAAATTGGATCTACCTTGATTCACCGTCAAAAAAATAAAAAACCTCGTTGCGCTTGAGCAATCAAGCAGATAGTATGATTTTGACAACAAAAACCTATCATCAACGAGGTGTAACAATTATGGCACAAGGCGTT
>Ga0114919_10003131_pt1 | contig 13364 bp, 12 predicted proteins | sample BlataG_FD_88682 | JGI IMG/M metagenome (GOLD analysis project Ga0114919, IMG submission 88682) | Deep subsurface microbial communities from Black Sea to uncover new lineages of life (NeLLi) - Black_00105 metaG | ecosystem: Environmental > Aquatic > Marine > Oceanic > Sediment | place: Atlantic... | reverse complement strand
TTGCTTATATAAAGCAAATCCAGCCCTAAGTTCCATCTTACTCCATCTGCACCTCATAAAATGCCCTCGCTAATATTTATCAGCGAGGGCATTTTATTTCCGAGACCTTGATTAATTCGTAAAAAGTCGAATCTACCACATAGGACACTGAGCTTGCAAAGATAACTGATTAATAATACAAAATATGCTTAGTGTTCTCTGCGAGTTCGGTTGTAAAAAACGATCAGGGCAATAAGGCAGTGCAATTTGACGGAGAATGTGATATATAACTTCAATGATAAACGATAAATGAAACAGTTCAACTAAATGACAGGATATATCTTGTTAATAACAGTGAATTGTTGGGAGTCAAAAGAGCATGTCCATATCCAGTCCGCAACAACTGCTAAACAAAATACCTTTATTTAACTCATTAAGCGATTCAGATCTTGAAAGTTTATCAGAATCTGTTCGCCTTCAGTCTTTAAAAAAAGGACAAACGCTTTTCCAAAAAGGGGACGAAGGTTCATCTCTTTATATAATAAAACAAGGTACTATTAAAATTGTGCTTCCATCGAGGTTGGGCGATGAAGTCATAGTAACTATCTTTTCCGAAGGTGATTTTTTTGGTGAGATGGCGCTTTTTGACGGAAAACCAAGATCAGCAGACGCTTTAGCAATGGAATCCTCAAAAATTTATATGCTCAGCAGAAACGACTTTCTCTTATTTCTACACTCTAATCTTAACGCAATGAAATCAATACTTGCCCAGCTTACAAAACGGCTGCGCAATACAGATGATTTCCTGGAAGGCACCTGCTTTTTAAGTGTGTCGGCCAGACTGGCAAAGAAACTTCTGGATCTTGCGGAGGCTTATGGCCGAAAAGATGGCGACAGAGTTTATATTGATTTAAACCTGACGCAGAAAGAGCTTGGCGATATGATAGGTTCAACAAGGGAAAGTATTAACAAGGAACTTAAAATCCTGCGAGATAAGGGATTGATAACTAACCAGGAAAACAAAATTCAAATAATTGATATGGTGCGATTAAAGCGCAGAGAATATTAATCATTAGTTAATATTCAAAACCGGAGCTAAAACCATGGCAGATTTTTTATGGAAAAATTATTTTAAACGAACCACTGAAGAAAAAGAAATAAGTACAATTTTAAAAGAGAATATTTTATTTACCGATCTTAATTCCAAACAGCTAAAGTTTGTTACTAACATTGTTCACCTTCGTAAATATCGAACCAGTGAAGTTGTCTTTCGCCAGGGTGAGGTCGGTGTCGGCATGTATATTATTGTAAGCGGGCATGTAAATATTACAATAGAAGAAATTATTTCGGGTAAAAATAAAAGCCCGGACGGAATTATCATCACAAAACTTGTATCAGGCGATTTCTTTGGTGAACTTTCCCTGGTTGAGGAGAACGGGAGGCGCAGCGCAACGGCCATAGCAGGAGAAGATACATCCCTTATCGGCTTTTTTAAGCCTGATTTACTTGAAATTCTTGAAAGAAGGCCCGGTGTAGGAGTAAAAATTGCTCTTCGATTGGGTGAAGTGATAGGCAAGCGTTTAAAAGAAACAACAGACAGGGTATCGATATTGGAAGAACAACTTACACTACTTCAGGCACAAAGCAGCACTTGATGAACTCGTCAAAAGTCCGATTTAGACGGTTTCGTAAAAAGTTCAAATTCAAGGCGTAGTGGTTTTTCAGGGACGAGACTATACAAATAGTATGTCGAGTTCCTGAAAAACCGCTACAACGCAGAAGTTGGACTTTTTACGAGACCGGCAGCACTTGAATAATATGAAAAGCTTAACAAGAGAGCGGTTGATCAAATCCTTCGCAGTTGTCGGCATACTCATACTGTGCACAGTTGTTGTTTTCAAGACAGAAAACATACTGGTTTCATTTGTGCTCGGATTTGTTATTTATTATCTTCTTGCACCTGTTGTAAATGCTATTGAAAGAACCGGAGTATCAAGAAGGATCGGAGTTACTGGTTTGTTCATCTTCATAACTGCTGCTTCCGGGTTCGGCATTTATATTTTACTTCCGGCAACCGCCGGCCAGCTGTCAGCCTTTAAGAATGAACTGCCAAAGTTTATAGAAGGTACGACAAATCTTCTGGCCATCTCGGAACAGAAGCTCAATTCTTTTTTATTTAATTTGTACAGGATCGATATCAGCAAGAGCCTGGGGGCAACATTAATAATATTTTTTAAAGGCCTCTTTAGCGATTTGCCTGATATAATCTCATCATCAGTAGCGGTTATAATCCTTGCCCCATTTTTTGCATTTTTCATGCTTCTGGATGGACAGACCGCTACAAAAAAGCTTTTAGCGTTAGTCCCCAATAATTTGTTTGAGCTTGCATTAAACCTTCAACATAGAATGAATGTTCAACTTGGCGATTTTATAAGGGCAAGACTTCTTGAAGCCGCAATCGTCGGGCTCTTTGTCGGACTTGGTCTGGCAATTGTCGGTTTTCCCTATGCAGTTCTTCTTGCTGTTTTTGCCGGACTGGCAAATTTAATTCCTTATATAGGGCCTGTTATAGGAGCAATACCTACTGTATTGATTGCTCTTGTGGACGGGGTGACAGCTTTAGAATTTTTAATTGTAATTGCTGTTTATACTGCTGCACAGCTGATAGACATTTTTATTATTATTCCGTTAGTTGTGGCAAAAATAGTAAATTTTCACCCGGTTGCCGTTGTAATTGTAATTATTATAGGTGCCCAGATAGGTGGAATTTTGGGGATGATCATTTCCATTCCTGTAGCATGCATTATTAAACTGACAATCACTACAATTTACAGTCATCTTGCTGAATTTAATGGTTAACAGTGGTTTATATTTTCCCCGAATACTACCTAATTAAACATCGTATTCGGCAGAAAAAGCGCTATCTGCGGGAACGCAACGAGGATAGCCAGGCATACGAGCATTGCCAGCCAGAACGGCCAGATACCCTTGAATATGGTGTTAAAGGGTACGTCCGGGGCAACACCTTTAACTACAAAAACATTAACCCCTACCGGAGGACTGATCAGTCCCATTTCCAGAACGATCACCACAATGACACCAAACCAGATAGGGCTGTACCCAAGTTCAAGGATCACGGGAAACACAACCGGCAATGTCAGAACCAGCATTGCAATTCCTTCGAGGAAAGTGCCAAGGGCGACATAAGTTGCAAGTACAATGATGAGTATGCCCAAAGGGCCAACATCAAGGCCGGTTAGAAAAGTCACAAGATTGACGGGAATCTGGGAAAGAGCCATGAATGGAATAAACACATGGGCTCCGATCAGGATCATAAACGTGAGTGCAGTGGTACGTAGAGTGTGAAGGATAACCGATTTAAAATTATTCATGTCGAGGGACCTGCGAATAAGCGCCACCACCAGAGTTAAAAAAGCACCCACACCGGCCGCTTCGACCGGAGTCATAATACCTCCGTAAATGCCACCAATTGTGATCAGTACAATGACGACAATGGTACTGGCCCTGCGCAGTGTTGCCAGTTTCCGGCCAAGGGTAGTCTTTGGCCCGGCCGGCCCCAGTTCAGGCTTTATACGGGTTAAAATCGCTATCGCCAGCAAAAATAGCCCTGTCAGTAATATGCCAGGAAATATGCCTGCAATAAAAAGCCTGCCAATGGATTGTTCGGTCAGGATTGCATAGATTACAAAACCGGAAGACGGCGGTATAAGATAGCCCAGGGTGCCGCCGGCAGCTACACATCCGGTGGCCAGACTGTCGTCATATTTAAATCGCTTCATTTCAGGCAATGCAACGCGTCCCATGGTTACGGCGGAGGCAAAAGATGATCCGCTAAGCGCTGCAAAGCCCGCGCATCCGGCAATTGTAGCAGCAGCCAGTCCACCCCGCCAATGGCCGGCCCATGCGTATGCAGCGTTATAGAGATCACGGCTCATACCTGACAACCCTGCCAGATTGCCCATGAACACGAATAACGGTATTACACTTAATTCCAGATACGATGAGATTTCAAATGCTTCGGAGCTAAGGGTGGAATAAGCTGCCGGGAGGCCGTTAATAGCAACGATACCGGCAAAGCCGGTTACCAGCATCGACATTGCTACAGGCATGCGCAGTATAAGCAGTCCAAAAAGCGCAATAAGACCTATAATCCCAATTACTGTAGGAGACATTGTTAACCTAAATGGTAAGCGTTTGCAGGGCGGAGGTTGCGCAATTTTTTCCTTCCTGTTGGTCGTTTCTTATGGTGAGGGAGGTTTAATGCTGGTTGTGCGCCCACGCAAAAACAGAGGGATCTCTGCAATCAATACCACAGCATAAAGCAGCATGCCTAAAGATAAAATGAAGTAAAAAGGTTTGAATGGTATTTCAAGTGCCAGGGATGCTTCGCCAAACTCACTTGCGTTCAGGCCGCTAAGCCAGAGCCGCCACGTAAGAATAATCAGCATCCCTATGGCGATAAGCCTGACAAACACTTCCGTCCAGCGGGCAACACGCGGCGCCATCATACCGGCAAACAACTCTACGGAAACCTGACCACCTGTCCGGGCGCTATATGCAACGGACAGGGCGACAATGGTCAGCATAATCAACTTCGAGACATCGCGGGCGCCAAATATAGGTGAACTGAAAAAATACCGAAGCGTCACATCTATAACAGTTATTCCCATCAGGCTGACAATCATCAGACCGCCACCCCAAAGTGCAACAAACCCAACAATGCGATCAACAAAATCGAGCACAGAGTCCGACTGCTTTTCCTGGCATGACATATTCATTTCCCTTTTTGCAGAGTTCGTCGTTATATTCAATTTTTAAAACCACGTCCTTCGGGCGGGGTTTCTTTACATCCTTATTCAACGGACAACTGACAACTATCAACGGACATCAAATATTTATTTAGTAAGGGCTTTAAATATCTCTCTCGCTTTTATACCTTTTTTTTCAAGCGTATCCAATTCTTCGTTAATTCCAGGCATGGCTGCATTTGTAAAACCATTCCTTTGCGATGTAGTCATTTTAATGTACTCTATATTCGGATCGGATTTCGCCTTTTCAAGCCCTTTAATATCCAGACTGCCCCATATTATGCTTGTCTTTATGCTGAATTCACGCCCGGTGAGTTTGTCCAGGGCAGCCTGCTGGCTATTGGAAAGCCCATTCCAGCTTTTTTTGTTCATTGCAAGGAGAATCACGGAACTCGGACCTGGAAAATTGTCCGTCACATATTTAGCCGGTTCAGCCAGGTTCCATGGCCTGTATAGGGAACTGGGTTGAAGTACGACAGCATCTACTATTCCTGTGTTGAGTGCATTATAGGTTTCTGTCACAGGCATGGCCACTGGCACCGCGCCCCACGATTTGATAAGATGAGTCAGGATGGGAGAACTTATTCTCACTTTCATATCCTTAATGTCGGCAACTGACCTCACAGGTTTTTTCCTGGTCATAAGAGAGGCAGGAGACATGACCCATATACCCAGAACTTTTACAGCCTTGTATTCACCTGCAAGATAGGTGTCATAAATGCTCCAGAGTTTGCGGGTTCCCTCTTCGGCGGTATATGCGACACCGGGCTGTGTTACCAACAACGAACGCGGAAAAATGCTTGCCGTGTAAGCTTCTATACAAAAAGTGATGTCGGCAACACCTTCAACGACACGCTTATATTGTTGAACAGGCCCTTTACCTAAAGCTCCTGATGGATATATCTTGATTGTAAGATCTCCGTTGGTAGCTTTGGCTAATTCCTCGGCTAGGGGTGCAAAAACTTTCTGATGCAGTATATGCAAAGGCGGCATAAAGTGGGCAAGCTTCAGTTCCTTACACGAGGCTGTGCCTGGTAAAACAGCACCTAAAAATAAGCCGGTAATGATAAATATAGCTACAAGCAGAAATTTTGTCGTTAGTTTCACCATAATAGTCCCCCTTATTTTTCAAAGGTTTCGTTTTTTTGTGGGTTTCGATAAATCAAATTAAGATTAGACTGATTATCAATGCTGTCCGGTTTGGTCAATAAAAAACTCCTATAGTGCCAGTAATAGAATTGTTGGTATTTTTTGGCTCCTGTGTTTCGGTGTTGATTTAATGAATTGAATAATTTGATATTTTGTGATTATTTGGCATTTATGGATGAAATCGTAAAAGGACTTTATCGATTGGGCGGAGTCCGGCAACCGGCTTTTTTAGTAATGGGAAAATACAGGATTGTTCAGATAGATGCCGGACCGACCTTTATGGGCCCGGCATATTTAAACGATATCATCGAGCTGCTGGGAAAAGGAAGATGGCCGGATTATCTTTTTTTTACCCACTGGCACTTCGACCATGTGGGAAGTGCCCCATATCTTCTTCGTCACTTCTCTGGAATGAAATTGGGAGGAAGCAGAAAGCTTATAAAGTTGCTTGAACAGGAAAGGGTAAGAGAAACGGTTGCCAGGCTAAACCGGGGGCTGGTCAAAAAATATAATAAAGAGAAAGAGTTTGTTCACCAGGATTTTGATTACAGTGCACTAAAAGTGGATCGGGTACTCAAAGACGGCGATGTGATCGATCTTGGAGGCGGAGAGTCTATTGAAGTCATAACCACACCCGGTCATACCTGGGACAGTTTAAGCTTTTTTCTTCCGCACAGTAAGACAATACTGACCGGTGAGGCGGTGGGAATTATTCCAGGCGATGACTTCTGGGTATCCCCGCAGTTTCTATCAAACTATGACGATTATATTTTTTCAATCCAACGAATTCGCGAAAAGGAACCAAAGGTCATCGTCATGGGACACCACCAGGTGGTGAAAGAAGTGACAGAAAAATTTTTCGATGTGTCTCTTTCCGATTGCAGGGCGTTTCGAAAAATGATCGAACAATACCTTAAAGAAGCGCAAATGGATCAGGAGAATGTCATCCAGCGCATTAAGGATGAGGAGTACCTTACTCTTCGCAAGGGCAAGCAGCCCGAGGAGGCATTCCTCTTGAACACCCGGGCTCAGGTAAAGTTGATAGCAAAAAATATGACAAACTAAATAACCGAGGGGGTGGGGAGTTTTTCAATAACAAAGGAATACAGTCCCTCACTGCCGCCCCTTATCTTTTGCATAAAATTCATACCGGCCGAGACGGTTCACCAAAAGTGCTTTCGACCCCTCAAATAATCAGAGTGAAGGGTTAAGCCGGGTTTTGAGTTTTCTTTTGAGTATTTTACCTGCACTATTTCTTGGGAAGTCTTTTATAAAAAAGACTTTTTTGGGAATCTTAAAATGGGCGATCTTTCCCTGGAGGGCTTCGATCAGCTCATTTTCGCTTATGCCGGCTCCTTTTTGTAATAAAACAAATGCCGCAACCACCTCTCCTCTCTTTGGATCAGGCATAGCCACCGCCGCCGCTTCGGCTACCTGTGGGATTGATTCGATTGCCCGCTCAACCTCAACTGAATATATGTTTTCACCTGAGCTTATAATCAAATCTATCTTTCTTCCTACAATATAAAGGAAGCCTTCTTCATCCCGTTTACCCATGTCCCCGGTATGAAACCATCCCCCTTGAAATGCTTTTTGAGTTTCTTCTGGCTTGTTCCAATACTTCAAAAAGATGGTTGGGCCCTTAACAATGATCTCACCGGCCTCACCCGGTGGGACATCGATGCCGTCATTATCTACGATTCGAAGGAGGATGTGGAACACCTCTTTCCCGACTGAACCGGCCTTTCGCGCTGAATCTTCAAGGTCCAGAGTGGTTAAACGAAGTGTTTCGGTCATGGCATATGCCTGTGCAAATCTGATACCCTTTTCTTTCTGGAACTTTCGGATCAAGGGGACGGGCATGGAAGCTCCGCCTGCAATGAAAAAGTGGACATGAGAGAAATCAACTTTTTCCCACCTCGGTGTTTTTGCAATCATTTCGTACATCACAGGAACTGCGAACACATAATTGATTTTTTCTTTAAAGATTAGATCGCTGAGTTCAGATGGGTTGTCAAAGCTTTCGATGACCAGCGAACCCCCGGCATAAATAATCGGAGTAGCCGATGCTGCCAGAGCACCAATGTGAAAGAGGGGGGCAATAACCAGGGATTTATATGTTGCATTGACACCGTAGCTGATCATTGAATGGATAGCCCCAAAGAAAAAGTTCTCGTGAGAAAGCACGGCTCCCTTTGGATCACCGGTGGTTCCTGATGTGTACATGATTAAAAGGGGATCTTTGAATGCCGTTTCCTCACTGAGAACCGGCTCTTCGGCTGGAAACGAAGACGCAAACTCAACAATTGAAAGGTCATCGGCAAGTTCGTCTCCTTTGTGTATAAGGTAGTGTTTAATCTTGCCGGAGGTGGCCTTTATTTCTTCTACCTTTTCTACGAAATCGGAAGAGTAGATGAGAACGTTGGGAGTGCAGTCATTAATAATATATTCAAGCTCAGGTACCACAAGCCTGAAGTTAAGGGGCAGTATAATCATTCCTGTTTTGGCGCATGCAAAGAAGACCTCCAGGAACTCACTGGAATTAACCATAAGGGTCGCTACCCGTTCGCCCTTTTTAACACCCAGCTTTATAAGAGCGTGAGCCATCTGGTTTACCTTTTCATTGAACTGCCTGTTGTTGTACTCCAGATTGCCGCATTTTAAAAAGGGACGATCCGGATAAGTCAGGGCGCGTTTGTAGATCCACTCTCCTACGTTCATCGAGTTTACTCCTTTGATGGCGTCATAGAAAGTCCCATCTACTGCGTTGTAGCGGTTTTTCAGACACTCGGCATACTACTTGTATTGCCTCGTCTCTGAAAAACCGCTACGCCTTGTATATGGAACTTTCTATTTAGCCATCTGTGATATTTTTTATGAGTTCATCAAACTTAAAGTGCTCTTAATATTATAGAAACAAATGTCCCGCCGGATGAAAAACCATTAACCATGCCGAAATTAATTTGGGTCTCTTTATTTTTATTTAATACGAACTGAAGGGGCTTTATCGGATTTTTGAGCCCCAATGTCGGAGGTATGACGTTTTCTTTTATTGATATCGCCATGGCTGCGGCTCTTATCCCTCCTGAAGAGAAGCTTTCGCCAACGGCTCCTTTGATGGAAGAGATAAATGGTCTTTTCCCTTCGGTTGCAAATACACTGGCCAAAGCCTCAGCTTCGAGAATGTCCAATTTTCTTCCACCGTTGGCAGAGGCACAAATATAATCGATTTCATCGGGGCCGATTCCTGCGGATTCAAGCGCCCTTGTCATTGCCAGGATAGGCCCTTTTGGATCTGAAGGCCAGTCGGTAGGTGGGGACGGATAGGCGCTCATGCCCCATCCTACAATCTCACAATACGGAGTGGCTCCCCTGGTTTCGGCCTGCGCCATGTCTTCCAGGCATAAAATTCCCGACCCTTCTCCGGCCACGAAGCCGTTTCTCATAGTGTCAAAGGGACGTGCCTCCTCCGGGCCTTCGTCTGCAGAAGAAAGCGCTCCGAACCTGTTTAAAATTTCAAAAAAGAATTCTGAAATGATTTCAGTGCCTCCGGCCAGCATGACATCGGCGCTGCCCCGTTTTATCTCAGCGGCAGCATAAGCAATGGCGGTCTCTGCCGAAGCTTCGTGGTGATTCACTGTAGAGTTTATGCCCCTGAATTTAAGCTCTATGGATGTATGCCCTGCAGGTGCGTTCATCACTGAGTTAGGTACCAGGATGGGGCTGACCATCCTTGGGCCTTCATCAAAAAGTATTCCTGCGAATTGAACCGAAACGTCGGTGCTTCCGTAGGCCGTTCCTAAAATGATTCCCATTCGGTCCTTGTTGATGGAGTCTGTGTCAAACTCTGCATCGTCTATGGCCATCCGTGCTGAAGCTGCTGCCATGCGGGAAAGGCGATCCATCTTTCTTAAATTTTTTCTTGAGATGAAATCCTTTGGGGTAAAATCGGATACCTGCGCTCCCAGACTGGACTTAAACCGGGATGTATCAAAAGATGTAATTGGACAGATACCGGAATCTCCTTTGAAAAGCTTTTGTGAAAAGGTATTCTTTCCCATCCCAAGGGGAGTGACCATCCCGACGCCTGTTACCACCACTTTCCTACTCATTGATGACACCCTTTTCAGTAAATCTTCCAAAGACGATGGACGTGTTGTTGCCGCCAAAGGCAAAGGAATTGGAAAGAACGACAGAGACATCCGCTTTTCGTGAACCCTCTGTAACATAATCAAGATCACACTCGGGATCAGGCTCAGTCCTGTGGATGGTAGGCGGAATAAATCGATAAACGATTCCTAAAACAGAAACCACACCTTCTATTGCTCCGGAAGCACCCAGTGTGTGGCCGGTCATCGACTTGGTAGAACTGACTGGGATTTCATATGCTCTTTTACCAAATACCTTTTTAATCCCGCGGGTTTCCATCAGATCGTTTGCAGGTGTGGCAGTACCGTGAGCATTGATATAATTTACTGATGTATGGTGAACTCCGGCATCCTGCATAGCTGCATTCATGCAGCGCACAGCACCGGAAGCCTCCGGGTCCGGGGCAGTCATGTGGTATGAGTCGCAGCTCACCCCATATCCAAGTACCTCCCCATATATTCGAGCGCCCCGGCTTTGCGCGTGAATCAATGATTCGAGAATCATGATTCCGGCGCCTTCTCCAAGGGAAAGACCCTGACGGTTTTTATCGAAGGGCTTGCAGTATTCTTTATCTACCGCTTTCAACGAATTAAATGAGGCATAAGTAATCCTGGAAAGTGGTTCGGTACCGCCTGCGATGATGACTTTGGCCATTTTATTACGGATCAGGTCCCTGGCGTATCCTATGGCCGTAGCCCCGGATGAACAGGCGGTCATGAATGTGGTTTTAGGACCCATAAGTGAAAGCTTGGATGCGATGTGATCCGCTGAAGAAGCGCAGCACAGCGAAGAAAAACGGGAAAATCGAACGCTTTTATTCATACCCGTGCGATAGTACCTGTAAGCCTCCTCGCACTCCAGCATTCCCCCGGCGCCGCCCCCGATAACCACACCCGTATCCTCCAGCAGTTCATCCGGTACAGGAAAAAGTCCTGCATCTTTTAAAGCCTCTAAAGTTGCAGCCATGGCCATAATGTCCGAGCGGGACATCCTCTTTACAGAAAATTTGCCAGGGAATATATCTTTATGGCTTAACCCCTTTACTTCTCCGCCGGTCCTGGTTCTGGAGTCGGTGGTGTCAAAAACAGTAATGGGGCCAATACCACATATGCCTTCACGTAAGGCCTTATAAAATTCGGGCACACTCTTTGCGATGGAGTTTATTGTTCCCAGTCCTGTTATGACGACTCTTTCTTCTTCCATATACGTTTTTTAAATTAGCTCGTTTAGTGATTACATAATTGTTCCGGGTTGTGAGTTACGGGTTTAAAATCCAGATGAATATTTTGCTTAATAACCCGAAACGCGCAACAGTTACGTGTGACATAAAAAGATGTTTATGCTAAACAGAGCTGGTAAGTTACGTTGTCGGGTTAAAAGTGTCAAGTCTATGTTGTCGGCTTTACTTAAAATTAAAGAAAGGAATATGCTGTTTGATCATTATGGAGAAAAGCTTATAGATATTTATATGAATGATTGTGCCAAAAAACAGAATAAGGATGACGACTGGCTTCTTTGTGGCCCTTAAATATTATTTGCCGAATTGTTATCGCAGCCGGTGCCGAATGAATCGCAATCAATTCTTTTTACCACATTACCTGCACTGTCTGCAATAGCTCTTAAAGAACCCACCTGATCATAGGTGAGATAATAGGTTGCGTAATGTTGTTGACAGAACAGTATAAATGTATTACATAATAGTTGTATTTCGTAATACGAGAGGGGGTGGTTTAGTTGACGATTGTTACATCCACAATAAAAGGTCAAATAGTGATTCCTGCTGATATAAGAAGAAAATATGGTATTGAAAAAGGAACGCGTTTAAAAGTGTATGAGCAAAAAAACAAGATTATTGTAATGCCTCTCAAAAGAGACCCTGTTCAGGAAGGGAGAGGAATGCTGAAAACAAAAGGGCGCATTTTAAAAGCCTTGATAAAAGATAGAAAAAGAGAGGCAAAATTATGACAAAATATGTACTGGATAGTTTTGCGATGATTGCCTATTTTGAAGATGAACCCGGGGCAGAGAAGGTAAGTGAAATTTTGAGTGTGGTAATAGGACGTAAAGCTAAGGGGTTTATGTCAGTGATTAATTGGGGAGAAATGTATTACAATACCATGAGGGAACAGGGTGTTGAGGAAGCCGAAAGCGGTTTGATCCAGTTTGATAAATATCCGATTAAGCTCGTTGAAGCGGACAGAAGGTTGACGTATGTGGCGGCAAAGCTTAAAGCCAGGTATAAAATAGCATATGCAGATTGTTTTGCCGCAGCTCTCGCTTTAAGCTTAAATGCGTTACTCATCACAGGTGACCCGGAATTTAAAAAGCTGGCGCATGAACTATCAGTTGAATGGATAGCTACGAAGAAAAAACCCGGGAAACAATCTGGGAGATAGAAAGCTCTATTGTTAACATAAAAATACTCAATTTATGTATGCTTGTTACGATTAAATTGGATGAAGATTTTGATTGGCCTCGATCCAATAAGCCAAATTAACATCGTAACATTGAAAAGGTTTTTCTAATAGTATCGGAGCTTTTCCCGGAAAATTAATTTAGCAAAACCCACTAATTTTATAACCACAGTGTGGGAACAGGAAAACTGTCATCTACCTGCTCCAGAAGACCATTTTTATTTGATAAAACATCAAAAAAGCTCCAAATCTTATAACCGCTAATTTGAGGAAAAGTATGATAGTATTATACTAAATCACAGTTTAAGTTGATGGCCTTTTTCCTGCTGCAAATCCTTTCTCAAAAAACTTATCAAGAAAAATATCTTGTTTTTTTCATAAAAATCGTGTTTGCTATTTGTGCCATATTCGCTACAATATCTGTAGCTATCTGCCAACCATTTTTTTAGAGTAAGTCATTAATAGTAATATCTTGGTGTATAATAAAGCTTCAAAGCATAGGAAAATAAAGGAAAGGAAGTTGGAAAAATGAATAAGGCAGCCTTAACAAAACATGAGATTTATAATAAGCTGTTTGGATTTACCGAACATGATTTAGATGCTGTTGCCAATTTTATCGATTTTATGAGGCATAAGAAAAAGCTTGAAGCAAAAAAGGTATTCAAACTTGAAGGCATTCTTAATGGTCATAATATAGACTTTGTCGATCTGAAGAAGTTCAAACAGAAAACCTGGAAGCACGTTGACCAGGAGTTTGGCAATGGATAGTTTTGTGACCGCCACTCAGGCCCTTGTAAAATTTATGATGGGTAAAAAGGTAATCAATGGCAGATCCCATCAGGCT
>Ga0114919_10003130_pt1 | contig 13364 bp, 15 predicted proteins | sample BlataG_FD_88682 | JGI IMG/M metagenome (GOLD analysis project Ga0114919, IMG submission 88682) | Deep subsurface microbial communities from Black Sea to uncover new lineages of life (NeLLi) - Black_00105 metaG | ecosystem: Environmental > Aquatic > Marine > Oceanic > Sediment | place: Atlantic... | reverse complement strand
GCGAGTGGTTGCCGCGCAAACGGCGACGCCCACGCCCAACGCGTGCGCGACGGACGCGGCAGCCCGATGGGCAACGGTGATGGCGTATGAGTCACCGACGCCCACGGAGACGCCGACGCCGACGCCGACGCCGACAATGACCCCGACGCCGACGCCGACGCCGTGGCTGGAGTGTCGCATTGGGGCGCTGAATATAACCACCGATACGTTGCCGATTCAATATTCTGTTTATTATCCGTATTATGCGGGGGCGCACAGCGTAGAGTTATATTTTTACGTTGATGACGTGCGCTTGTCGTTATCTAGCGTGGGGCTAAATCAGCCGGCTGGGGTTACCAGCGGGGAAAAAGTGGTGGATTGGCAGCCGCGCTGGGACTACGACCAGCATCGCGTCAGCCTGCTGGTGCGCTCGCTCACATTCGCGCCGGTGGAAACTACGTGCGAGAAGTATTTTGGTGAGCCCGCGCCATTTACGAACGTTCATTGTGAAATCACGCCGACGCTCACATACAGCATAGCGCATTTATCATTAGCGTACATGCTGATTAACGATGCCGCGCCGCCGAGCCAGATGCACGTTACTAATCCGCGCGTGCTGCTGGATCCTACTTTTCAAAGCGGCGCGTGGGGCGGCGGGTATTTGTTGCACGCTCCCGCGCAGGAATGGGGTATGACTAGCGCGTATACGGCGACGGGCAGTTACGCAATAACGCTGCCCGTCGCCGCGCTGGTTGGTGCGCATCATGTGGTGTGGATGTGGGAAGCCGACCACGCCGAGTATCAGACCGATTTAACGGATGACTGGTGCATCGCATACTTCGGCGCGGAGCCGGACATTGACGAGTATTACCGCGATTCCGGCGATAAACTCTGGCGCTATCGCCGCGAGGTGCGGCGGGGCGAAGACGCCGCCGGCGTGCCGGCGTGGATCACAGCGGTAACGGTGGTGATATTGGGAGTTTTTACTTTTGGTTTGTGGTATTTGAGGCACGAATGAAGTATAAAAATGTGCTAATCGCGATAATTGCGGTGGTGATATGGGCTGGCGGCGCGGGAACGGTGCGGGCGCAGGGCTACGAGTGCACTTCATGGGGAGCGTACTGGTACACCGGCAGCGGCAGCGGGCAATCCGCGTCCGGCTTCCAGGGTCCGGCTTGCGGCACTGGCTCTTTTTCTTGCAACGTCGGCGGCGCGGTCAACTGGGCCGTGCCGTGTCATTCGGAACAGGGCTCGTGCTATGTAGGCGCGGGCGCGGGCGATTGCGATTGGGTTACGCTGACGAACGGCGATATTGCCGGCGTCGCCGGCTACTCCTGCGCGCCGGGCGACTGGCATAGCGGGAACGGGGGCATCGACGGAACGATGCCGGGTCCGGGTGGGGGCGACGGGGGCGGGCAGGGCGGGTGTGTTGATTGCAACGATGCCGACGATCCGCTAGACTATGATAATGATCCCCACTGCGTCAGCGTGTGCGCATTGCCGGCTGACGCCGGCTTTGAGAATGACCCCGCCGGTACATGGAACACCGGCGGCGGCGCGACTATCGCGGAGAGCTTCGCGCAGTTGCCCACCAGCGGGAGTGTATCTCAGCCGGTGAATACGGAATACTATGCCCGCGCCAGTGCCATCATCACCGGCAGCGGGGTATTGAGTATCACGCTCGGTAGTGATACATATACGGTCACGGTCACGCCCGCGCAATTTTTTTATGTGTCCTGTATGTTCCCTCCCGACCCCGCGGAGCGCACGTTCAGCCTGACCGCGGCGGCGGGCGCGATGGACATAGATTGGGTTTGTTTGAGTGAGTACGAGACCGCGTGCTTGTTTGACTGTCCAGCGTGGGGCAATTTGGACAGCGCCGCGGGCTGGGCGCTAGAAAATGTTACGTTTAAGCCCGGTCTGGCGGAAATCGCCAGCGAGGGGTGGATGGCGCGGGAATTGGAGATCTTCTTCCCGGCGGCGCTGGGCATGATGGTTACCGATGGAGAATTGTTGAAAGTGCAATGGGGCGACTTCACGGAGGTAATCACGATTGCGGATTGTGCCAACGCGTACGCGGTATTTTTGCCGCTTACGACCACGGTGCAAACTCTTACCCTGTCCGTCCCCGCGGACGCGGACAGCGCGGAATTGGATTGGCTGTGTGTCATTCCGCTGCCGGATGGTTGCCTCAACCCCGGTGGTATGTTGCACAGCTTGGATCACTGGGAAACTGGCGGGAACGTGGAAGCCGGATGCACATCGGTAATCACGATGTACGCGTTGTCTACAATTTCGCAAACGTTCGACTTGGCCGCGGGCGATTACATGCGTAGACTACGCTACAAGGCTAACAACAGTTTTGACTTACTTTTGACGCCTGGCTCGCCCCAAATGCGACGGACATACAGCAGTGATTGGATTGTGTTCGACGTGCCGTTCACGCACGACGGCGGCGAGTGCGCGGTCAGCCTCGCCGAGTATGACTGGAGCGGCTCGCTGGGTCCGAGCGATTACGTCAATCTTGATTATCTCTGAATTACGACCGGTAGCGCCGGGTGCGCTACACCCAACGATAGCGTTTTTGACGACGGCGCGAGCTGGAGTGGTCTCGGGCGCTATTGGGACGGCTCCGGCACGTGGGACGCGTGGACAGCCCGCCTGGGCGGCAACGTGGTGCAGGAAGTGAACGGGGGCATTACCGTAACGCTAGACGCGTGGACACACCGCGCCGCGGGCGCAGAGATACGCGTCGCGCTCGGCGCGGCGTCGCAAACGCTCACAGTGAATAATCATGAACCCGCGCTCTACACCGCGATTCTTTCTACCGCCGGCGGGTTGCATGATTTACGCATAGAAGCAACGGCTGGCGGTTGTGTTATAGATAATGTTTGCTTAGCTGACGCCACGCCGATAGCCACGCTGACGCCCGGACCCTCGCCCACCCCCGGCGGCGGCTACTGCCCCGCGCCGCAAAGCGTCAATTACACTTTGCCCCTCACGCCGCTCGTCACGTTCGCGCTCACGGCCACGCACGCGATTACCACCCTGCGCGCGCAAGTGGTCACGATGACAGCGGGATTGACGTGGGCGCTACCGGTCAGCGCGGGGCAACTGGCGCTGCCGTTTCAATACGCGCGCGCCGCGGGCACGGAGTTCGCGCTGCTTAGCGCAATTGTCACGTTTTTGTTACTGATTCTGGCGGCGCGCCTGTTGGTGCTAATTGTCGCGTTTATCCGCGCCAACGCGACATGGTTACTGAATGTGGTTAGATCAATAAAGCAATTGATTCCGTTTATTGGGTAGGAGAACGTGAAAAAAAGAAGTTTTTATTGGGGACTGATGGGATTTTTGATTATCGCGGTATTGGGGGTAATAATAGACGTGGCGCGGGCGCAGTCGCCGACTGCCACCGCGGTGGTCTGTTTTGACCGGACGATGATCCCCCCGCCGGTCATCTCCACGCCATGGGCGGGAGATTACGGGGGCATTTGTAGCAGCAGTGGCGAGTTGTGCATGTTCACCAATAGTATAATGACATGTTTCGACTGGCTGGTAGCTAACGGTCCTCTATCCGGCGGAAACTACCGCGAGCGGTCCGCGTTTCCGTGTTGGATTTGCACGCGCGCTTGCCGCGCGGTTTATGGAAATTGTATCTATTTGCCAGTGATTCTAAAAACTTATGAGAGAAAAGCGCCATAGTTTTTGGCTTATTTTGATAATTTTAGCGGCTACGCTGCTGTACGCGTCCAGCGCGCACGCGCAGGGGGCGACTGGCTTCGCGGCGGTGGCAGAGGCGCACCGGGCGCGCTGGGCGGCGCGCCAGAATTGGCGCGGCGCGGTTATCGCGCAAGAGCGCGCGGTCTATGACCTGCGCGCCGCTCTGCGCTATTACGCGTATAGCGTAGAGCGCGACGGCGCGGCGGTCGGGTACATCATCGTCAGCGCGCCGTCGCGCAACGTGGTGGAGTTCGCCGCCGGTCCGCATCCGCTGTTTGCGGATGAGAGCCTGCGCGCTTGCGCGGGGCAGGTAGTACGGACCGCGCCGGGGGTGTACATGTGCCGCCAGCCCACCGGCGAAATCGTAGATCCCCGCGCGGGCGATGTGGTGCACGCTGGCGCGCTGATACCCGTCGCGCCGGACATGTCTACGGCGCGGGCGGTGGACGTGGCGCCACAACATTATCTTGCGCCGCGCAGCGCTAGCACCGCGGTAATTATTCCCAACGTGCCGGACATTCAACAATACCAGGCGTCTGGCTGCTGGTCTGGCTGTGGCCCCGCATCCGCGGCAAATTTGGTAAGTTTTTGGGCACAGACTTACCCCGAGTTAATACCCGGCACGTTGGGCGAGATGATGGAGAGCCTGCGCATGTTGATGGGCACCTGGTGCAGCGATGGGATGGGCTACACCATCGTTGCAAGTATTTCGGAAGGTCTAGAGGACTACACGCGGGAACAAGAGTATATCCCCGTGGCTTCTCATCATGTTACTGACACCAGCTTCGCGTTGTACCGCGCCGAGATTGACGCGGGGCATCCAACCGTCATCGGCTTCCTCCATCCCGCGTACTCGGCCATCGGTCACATGGTGACTGGCGTCGGCTACGACGAGGACGGCGGCGGTTGGTTCGTCGTGCACAACAACGCGAGGACGCCGGAAGGTTTTACTATCTATCCGCCTAACAACGTGCTGCTCACCGCGGACAAAACCGAGTACGACTTCTTAGAATTTGTGTTCTATGAAGTTCAGGGCGCGATGTACACTGAGGGCACTAACGCGGAGTGCAAGTTGCCGCAGTGCATGACATTGATGAATCCGCTGGAGTACGATGGGCATTATACGTTCACGTTCAAGTTAGACAATACATGCCATTTAATTCCGACGGATTACTTCCAATGCTCCATCGCGTTGGGCGTAGGGTGTGCTGGCGTATACACGCAATGCGCCAACGTAGACACAGAACTAACCGGCGGACACATTGACGGTCCATTTTTCATAGACATCAACACGCCAACGTTGACTATGTCATACACGTTTCAGAGCGCGATGGACATCACTATCACCGAGCCTTTATCGGACGTTTGTATTTTCGCGTCCGGCGGCGCGCTATGTCACGATGGCGAGGGCCTGTGGCCGGACAATTTGCAAGTAACGCGAACGGAGCTCGTCCCGCCGCCCGGCAGACCTATCACGCCCTGCCGCGCCGAGGATCCAAATCTGGATAGCCCTGACCACTGGAAACACCTCGGCGATGTGACGTTTGCTAATGGTGCCGTGCGGCTAGAAAATGGCACCTTCTACGGCAGCGCGACATACACCGGGTGCTACGTCTTAAACAACGATTTGGTAAATCCGTTCTGGTGGGGCGCGTACTCCGACCAATTCGCCGGCAACCTCGAATTTTGGGCGGATTACACCGCGTCACAGCTGGAGTTCGGCGCGGGCAAAGTCGCGCTGGATACGGAGGAGCGACTGTACCAGCACCTGCGCCTACCCGCGGGAACATACACGATGACGGTGAACGCCAAAGCGAGCGACGCGGTTACCGTGCCGTTGTGGTTGTCGCTCAGTCGCTATCGCGACCTGCGGCAGAACACGGTCATTGTCAGCGCCACCGATTACACCGATTACGCGTGGTCGTTCACGGTTAGCGAGAACGATTTCACGTTGCAAGTCGGGCGCAAGGACGCGCTCGGCGGGCGCGCGGTTGTCAATGCCATCTGCTTAGAGGGACCCCCGCGCGCGTATACGGAAGTACGCGCCGCCGCAATTTGGCAGCCGGTGCTATTGCCCAACTACGCGATGCTCTCTATGGAAATTGTGGCGCGCACTAATGACATTGGCACGATTTTGCACGTCTACAAAGATAATGCCCTCGCCGGGCGCATCGCGCTCGGCACCAATTGGAGCACTTACGGGAACATAAAATTCGTAAATGAATTTATGGGACCGCGCGACATCCGCGTAACGTTCCAATCCGATAATCCTGACGCGTGGGTGGAATTGGACTATATTTGTGTGCGCCGCGATGATGATTTGTGTCTACCGTGGCTGGACGGCGTGGGCGGTGGCCCGCGCAATCCGAGTTTTGAAGATCACGAAACATCGGGCGCGTATGAAGTGCCGAGCTACTGGCGCATAAATCAAAGCGGCACGTTGGGCGAACCCGCGCAGTGGATCAGTACCGAGGAGACGCTGTTCCCCAGCGGGCTCATCGGCTACTTACAGGACTACGCGCCGAGCGTGGATCAAGAAGTTATGCTGAAAGCGTTGGACATGCGCGTCTCTCTGCAAGCGCGGTTGCTAAATGAGGGGGAACCGGGGCTCATCTTTCAAGATTGGATTTATGAGAGCAATAGCGGCATGCCCGGCAGTCCTGACCTCATCCGCGCCGGCGCGCAGGTGTGCGAAGTGGAGTCTGCGGATAGACAATCATGCGTGTTTGAGAACATGCTCAACCCCGCGTTTTCTTTACAGTGGGGCAATTGGGATTTGCTTTTTAGTCAAAATGTCGCCGTCGCGCCCGGTACACCGACGCCGGTGCCAATCGTGATAGATGACGTGTGCGTGCAGATAGTCAGTATCCCCGATATTCCGCCGACTAACGAGCCGGATGGCGGTCCGCAACCTCCCGGACCAGGCACGCCGACGGCGACACCCACCGAGCCAAGCGGGGGACCGCAACCGACCGATGAGCTAACGCCCTGGCCCACGCTGCGAGCCACGTGGACACCTAACCCGCTCACGCCAACGCCTGACCCTATCACGCCCTGGCCCACGCAAACGCCCTGGCCCACGCCGACGCCGCGCCCTACGTCCACGCCCGGCGCGGCGGATACCAATACCCCCCCGCCCACCACCACCGGCGAACCGTCCGTCACGCCCCACACGGCCACCCCGATGCCCACTTTAACTAGCTTCCCGCTGCCCACGCCCCAGCCGACGCCGGCGGACGAGACCGGCGATTGTTGTACTTATTGTGTGTACTGGAACACGGAGACCGACACGCTGGCTACGAGTGGCTCCACGTCCTGCGATGGCTGCGGCGGTTGTGATACGCCGACCGCGCCGGAGGCGCCACGCGGGTGGGACTGGACAAACTTCGGCGCGTGGTTTCAATGGATTGCGGGCTGGATCGGCTGGCTGGGCGGCTGGATCACCTGGCTGGTCTGCAAACTGTACTATGTGATCCTGTGCCCGATCATTTGCTTTTTCAAGGCATGGCTCTGGTTCGGCATCCTTTGGCTGAAGGCGAACACAATTGACTTTCTTCTAAACTTGTTGGGGCAAATCGCCGCGGCGTTCTGGGCGGCGCTGGGCGTGCTATGGGCGGCGCTGGGGTTGCTCTGGGAAGTGCTGGTATTACTGTTCAGCGTCATCGGCTTGCTGGCGGGGCAAGTCGCGGCGATGATTACCGCGATGGGCGACACGTCCGCGGTGGATTTATCGTTATTAGACGATAATTTACTCGCGTGTTTATGGGGCGAATTTGAATGGTTTGTCTGGAATTCACCCGCGCAGTTATTTCTCTATCTTTTCTACGTAGATAAAACATGGGATTTTGTAGAGTGGGCGCTGGCGAAATTGTCCGACGTGCAGTAGTCCGCCAGGAGGTATTATGTTTCCGACCCCGACCCCGTTTACTACGACCTTGCCGGTGATAGAATTCGGCTTAGTTTGTACGGACGTGCAAACGATGTCACGCGGGTTTATCCTCGCGGCGAACGCGCATAATATTTTGAATATCGTTTTGCTAATTGCCTTTGTGCTGGCGGCGGTACGTTGGCTTCTTGGGCGGATGAGTCGCCGCGCGGTAGGGGAAAATTAATGGAAACTATAGAAATGTTTTTCTGGGGTTTAGTTAATTTCGCCATCAACTTTTGGTGGATTGTGGGCGGATTTTTGGTATTTACGCTTGGCTCGGCGCTGATAGAGCGGCTGACGACGCGGCGTAAAGAGGGCAAGCGCACTGCGCGCGTGGCGCAGGGCCGCAAGCGGCGGCAAGACCGCAAGCTGATTTTGCAACGCATGAAGCGCCGGCTAGACCTCGCGGAGAAACAAGAATTATGAAAACTGTAAATGATTACGTTATGGAGAGCGCGGTAATTACGTTTATGTTGATGGCTACGCCCCTGGCGGCACTGGCGCAAAAATACGCCGGGAACTGGTGGCAAATCGCGCTATGCGCGGCGGTAGCAGGCGTTCTGGAGCTAGTCCGCTTCAGTTTAATATTCGCCACGTGGGTGGGGGACATGATGAGCCTGCGTGGAGCGGACAACGAGACGGTTTTTGCCGATAACGCGGAGGACGAGGGCAATGGCGAGACGGACTAGCGCGGCGGCGCAGCAGCGGCGCGCTGCCGCTCAAGCTAACCGTGATCAAAAAAGGCGGGCTAAGCAAATGCGGCGCGCGGATAAAAAAGCCGCGCGGCAGCGCCGCGCCGCGGATAAGCGGTGGCGAGTAGACGCGCGTAAGCAAAAACGCGCCGACATCCGCGCCCGCGGTTGGGCAAGACGGAGAAGGCGGAATTGACGGCGCAGTGGTTGACGGAGTAGGAGATATGATGATTACTGCCAATATTACACCGAAACGAGCTTTACTGGACGAAATAATATCGTTTATGCGCCGCGGTAGCCGCGCGATTACCGATGGACAATCCGCGGAGGAGCGCGGGCTGCTGGCGGCGCTGGCGGATTTACAGACGTTTCTCGTGTTTGTGCAAAATGCGGATGTGGCCGAGGTGCCCGCGCTGCGCACGGCGTGGGATACCCATACGAGGCGAGGCTAATGTTCCGTTTTAGCGCATTTATGTTAGTCATTATCGCGGTCCAGAGCGCGGAGGCGTTTGTCGCATTCGCGTACTGGACGGAGCAGACGCCGCTGTGGGCGTTGGGCACGGCGGGCGCGGCGCTGCTGGCGCTGGTATTGTATACCGGCTACGTCATTTTCTTTGTCCGGTGCGACCGCGCCGCGTATATTCCTTTCTTCGGGCAGACGTGGTATTGGCGCGACGCGGCGCGGCGGACGGAGTACAAGGAGTGGATGGCGCTGCTGTCCACCGCTGAGGAGAAAATCTTGGGACAAGTTGCCGCTGCCACGCAAACCAAAATTGCTGAAAAGCGGCGCTCCAAGAAAGGCATAGACTACATAGAGACAATGGCGGATTACATCGGTCCGTATTTTCTAACCCGCGATGGAGTTTTGTACTCGTATATCGCGGGGCAACCGGGCAACCTGCCGGTGACTCAATTTGAGACGGAAGAATTTAAGGCAAATGCCAAGCAGTTTGTTCACCGCCCCACGTGGCTATATCAAGCACAGGCAGACGAATTCCAGTGCGAGACGGGACATTACTTCTTAGTAAGTAACCTGCTGGGGCGCATCACCGAAAAATCCGCGATACCGGAGATGGTGCGCTTTGACACGATGCTAGACGCACTCCGCGCCGCGAAAAAGAAACGGCGCTCGTTGGGCGTGGGGACTTGGTGTCCCGGTGGTATGGAGAACGGACAATTTCACTTCGTTGACTTGTTCGGCGATTATCCTCACCTGTTTTTACTCGGCGCGACGGGGCTAGGCAAATCAATGGATATTACGCAGATGATTTTGACGTTGTGTTTAACCAATCGCAAAAAGGACTTCGTGCTATATATCGTGGATCCAAAAATTGATTTCTCCATCGCGCTAACTGATTTGCCCCACCTGGCGCTGCCGGTGCAACAAAGCGTAGCCGGCGGCAATGAGGTTATGCAACGGTTACATGCCGAGATGACGCGCCGCGCCAAGCTGTTTGGCGAACACGGCATCACCGACTGGTGGCTATGGAACCGCAAACCGCCCGGCGGGAAGCCGCTGCCCGCGATACTGGGCGTGTTTGACGAAATTCAGATGATGATGGAGGACAATGAAAACGCCACTTTGTTCAACCGGCAAATGTGGCAAATAGCTTCGCTGGCACGGCGTACAGGCATCGGCATTGTCATCACCACGCAAATCGGTTTGAAAGAGGTAGTCGCAACGAAGATACAAACACATTTCTCGGCGCGCGGGGCGCACTATTGCGACCAGATCGCGAGCGTGCGCGCGATCGGCAACGCGGCGGCGGCGCGGATTGCCGCGCTGCCAGGACGCTTAATTTTCAAGGAGGGGGCGCAACAAGTGGAAGTGCAGGCGCCGATTGTCGCCAGCACTTACAAGGGCTGGAACAGCCTAGAACGCGCGGGGAAAAAAGAGCGGATTGCCGCGGGAATACGGCAATACGTAGAGAAAATCCGCGAGGCGGAGGGCGCTGCACCGCAGTACCTGCTGGCGGCGGGGGCGTGGAGTAAACGCGCCGGACAGAAGCTAACCATCGCGCCGGACGAGTGGCCGGCGGATTGGCCTGACTCGGCGCGAACGACGGGGGTATGGCAAATAACCATCACCCGAGCTCGCGAAGAGCTGGCGCACACGAACTCTTTTGGTGGGCAAATGGACGTTGACACAAAAATACAACAAATCGCGGGCGCGCTATTCCCGGCTTCTGATAAAGTAGCAGGAACATTCCTGCTACATAAGCGCAAATGGTATTATTTAGAAATAGCCGCCAATGAGCAAGATAAGTGGCAAATGGCAAATGGCAACGAAAACTTACCCCACCCCCTCGTGCCACATCCGCGAAGAGCACGCTGAAGTCGCCGCGTTGCTTTCACTGGCTGAAAAAGTGGCTGTTCCCGTTGAAAATACGCGATGTGTTTGAAAACGGGTTGAAAGGGAGCAAAGCGACGCGGAAGTCTGAAACCGCGTTGAAAGGGAGCAAAGCAACGCGAAAGTCTGAAAACGGGTTGAAAGGGAGCAAAACGGCGCGAAAGTCTGAAAACGGGTTGAAAGGGAGCAAAGCAACGCGAAAGCCTGAAAACGCGTTGAAAGGGAGCAAAACATGGCATTAGTGGCATTAGGACGACAAAACATTATCACCCTGTCGCCGCGGCAGTATGAACTGATGAAACTGCTCTGTCGCGGCAATACCATCAAGCAAGCGGCGGCGAACATGGCTATCAGTTACAACACGGCGTATAGTCATTACGACGCGGCGAAAAACAAGCTGGGCACGTTCACGCAAATAGAAACCGTGACAAAGTTTGCCGAAATGGACAATGGAAACGGCGTGGATTCGCCGGCGATGTCATTGCTCAACATAATACGCTATCAAGCCGACTTCAACGAGTTTATGGACGATTTCCTCGTCGCGTGGCTCAACCGTCGCAAAACCGCTAATGAACCCTCAAAGAAACTCCTAGAAAAGATGGGAGGAGATATATGATGACAAAAGTTTATTTTTGTGTTATATTATTCGTAAGCAGCGGAACGGCGCACGCGCAGACCCCAACTCCCGTAGAGTGGGGGACACCTTTTGTAACCCCCACTATAGTCGTAAACGCGTTGCCCAATGTCGCTATCGCGCAAGCGAACCAGGTACTACCCGCCGCGATGATGGGGGTCAGCGTGTTCGTGATTGCAATATTCCTGCTCGGTCGTGTGATACTCGCGATGCGACTGGCAGGGCGACGGGGGCGCAAACTATGATAAATTGGTACAGTTTGCTCTGGGCGCCGATATTGCAGGCGATATGGTACGGTGCGCTGCTGATGCTGGTAGTGTGGTTCATGGAAAAAATAATGGATAACATGCGCGCTGGCATGGGCGAAAGGAAAAAGACACCATGGAGATGGTAATCACGTTGTGGGGCGATATCATTTTCAACACCGCCGCGCTGCTACTGACGATTATGTTTGTTCTCGCGACCGCGAAATTGGTCACGTATCTAACAAGGATTTAGAACAAAAATACATTAAAGGAGGTAAACCATGAAAGGCTTTTTGAAAACGGGTCTGCTTACTGTGTTCGTGTTGGCTCTGGCGGTTATGCCCGCGCTGGCTGATATTACCCTCACCGAAAGTGTAAATACCAGCTGGGTCGGCGACGGCGTGAACGACGGTATCCGGTTCTTCAACCAGTTTGTGCCAATATTAGGTGTAGTCATCATGATTTTCCTGGGCTTGATGCTCATGGATCGCGTGATTGGCTGGATTAAGCAAGCGCGCTAGGAGCGCATCATCAAATGGGCCGGGCGGCTTTCTCCCGTGCCCATCGCTAGCCGTCAGCGCGGAGGTTTATAAGCCCCCTGCTGACCGGTCCGAGACGGCGGTACCGCCGTCATTCGGACGTTGAGACGATTATGAGAACGGTGTATAACCAACCGATTTATCTAATCCCCGCGGAGCATAACGCGCTGGATTTGAGCGCGCCGCGCGTCGTGTTGCCTGAAATACAACTCCCGCTATTATTTATAATTCCCATCCTAGTCGGCTTGCTCATCTGGCCCGCTGCGTGGGGCTATACCGTCTACGCAGAGAGCAAGTCTACCCCTACGCCTTTGCCCACCGCACTCCCTACCGTTACCCCAACTGCTACAGCTACCGCTACCGCGACCGCGACTCGGACCACCACGCCCCTAATCCCCGCCAGTCCCTATCCCACTTATACCTATTTTCCGACACATACGCCGCCGGGCACCGCGACGCCGCGCCACCCAACGGTACCGCCGCCCGAAACGGTGCGTTTCGCCATTCCCACCGCGGCGGTCGGGGGGCCTACGGTGGCGCTGCCGTTCAAACTCGTGCCGCCCGCGGCGCATGCCCTGCCGCCGCTGCCCACTGCTACGAGCACCCCCCTGACGCTCACCGCCGTTATCACCATCACGCCCCCGCCTACCGCGACGCCAGAAATGTGGCAGGCGTGGGTCGGCACGCTAGTTAGCTACCGCGAAATTGCGCGGGGGCAAGCCGGCGAATGTTCGGACGTGAAAGGACACATTTGGGAGAATGGCAAAATCACTACCGCGCACGAGATTCAGATGTCCAATCCAGAATACGATTTTCGTGTTGGCGGGGTGGGGAGCGCCACCTACCGCGCCCCCGCGCCGCCGGAGTGGGGCGGGTATCACTACGCATTTTGTGTCGGTAACGCGACCTGGGACATGCGCATTAAAGACGAACCAAGCGCAGATTTGGTACTGCCTCTGTATCCTCGCGCGGGGCATCGCGCCGCGATACGTATTGATTGGCATTATACGTGGACGGTGAAATTACCGGCGGCGGTTCCCGCTCCAGCGAGCGGGGGCGCGGGGGGTTCGGGTTCATCTGGCTCAACGGGCGGGGGCGGCTCAACCGGAAGCGTAACGATTATCCGCACAGTTATCGTTACGCAGGTTATCACCGCGACGCCGGAGACGCCGCCGACCCAAACGCCCTGGATTGTTACGGCGACGCCGTCGCGCACGCCTACACCTACGCCTACCTGTACGCTTACACCTACCGCGACGCCCACGTTCACTTGGACG
>Ga0114919_10003129_pt1 | contig 13364 bp, 10 predicted proteins | sample BlataG_FD_88682 | JGI IMG/M metagenome (GOLD analysis project Ga0114919, IMG submission 88682) | Deep subsurface microbial communities from Black Sea to uncover new lineages of life (NeLLi) - Black_00105 metaG | ecosystem: Environmental > Aquatic > Marine > Oceanic > Sediment | place: Atlantic... | reverse complement strand
CGGAACAACTGGCACTGAAGAATGGGATTCAGCATAAACTAAATCCTTTCTTTTTTTATTTTTTAAAGAGGTGAAGTGAAATGAAAGTGAAGGACTTAGTTGTAATCATAGCGTTAATCCCGTTTATACTCTTAATAATAAAAGTTCTAATCATAGAGGGTAGTAGCTATTCTAACTTTACAAATTGGTTGTCACTTCATTTAAACATTATTTATAGATTTTTAAATTTTATATGGGGCATTCTAATGAAGTTGCTCACTAATAGAGTAACACTTGCTTTCTGGAATAATATATACTTCATAGGGGCATTGGATGCTATCTTTATGATATTTTATTTTATTTTATCTGGAAAAGGAGGTAAAAAAAGATGAAGAGGAAGAATAGAGATAAGCTAATTATTATAGGTGTCGTGGCAATCTTTATTCTTTCAGTAGGAATGTATTATAATAGAGATGTTCATTGTCCTTTCTGTTCAAGACAAGATCCTATGAGCATGTCGTGGATGCAAGCAGGATTACAGAGTACAAGACCACAGCAAGGAACAATTACATCTTCAATGTTTAAGATATACCCTCTTAGTGTTGACTATTCTCAAAATAAAATTACTTGGGAAGCAAGAGTTAAATTACCCACAAATAGAAGATTTTATTACATAATGGGATGGAGCTATGATGGGACGGATCCTCGTGGAGGAGGATATTGGGTAACAGGTATTCAAGGATACCAATGGAGAAGATGCAACAGATTCAAAATAACAAATTCCAATATTGGTGAAGTAGAATTAATTTTCAATGAGAGTAAAGGAGGGTATTATGCTACCTTCACAACTCCTATTTTTTATGGAAGCAAGGGAACATTCTCAAGAGTGGCAAGTCAGTATACTTGGTGTACCAGCAGTTCGTTGGTGTCTCACTGCAAAATAACTTATCAAGCATATACAAAATATGTGAGTTGTGGATATGATGTCAATCAGAGTATAGTTCCAGAAACTACAGATTATGTAGATCCAATATGGAATGTTTCTTCCGAGATGAGTTTTCAAGCAACTAATGTCGTTCCACAAAATATTCAATTAACACAAGTAGACATATCACATATCCAAATAACATTCAATACCCCAGAAAATGCCAAAGTAAAGTACAAAGTCGATCTAACAGGAGTTGGAGATATAGAAGAAAGACATACCGAAACATCATTAAGCACTACTCATAGTTACATTTATACAGTAGAACCTTATAGAAGAGTAGATTATGTTTTAGATGTATATGATAAGTATAACGGTTTAAAAGAAACTGTTAGAGGATCAATGCAGACTGTAGGATGTGAAATTTGTGATGATTATTTAGATAATGACAACGATGGATGGGTAGACTGGGAAGATCCAGAATGTACACAAATGAAAATAACAAAAACAAAAGAGAATACGGGAGCTTCGGTACATTATGCTGACTTTACTATCGAGGGACAGAATATTACAACTACTTTTACATATATTGATGAGGGGGGAACAAGCAAAACAGCAGAACTTACTAATATCCAAAACGAGTATCATATTTCATTGACAAATCTAAAAGAGAGTACAACTTATGAGGCTATTTTAACTGCTCAAGATAGTGAGTATGCTATAAATAGAGATCAACTTGCATATTCCTTCAAGACGGGAAGATCTGGGGGGATGATAGAGATAATAGATGAATACAAAGGGGAAGATGTTTTCACAGTAGATTTCAAAATCTATGCCGAAACTATAAATAACTTAACTGTAAGATATAATCTAAAAGGTCAAGATCCTACTGAAGTTGATCCCACATTAGATAATGAAATTTATACAGCAGTGTTTAATCTTTTATCCTATGGTGACTATGTGTATAAAATAACAGTTTTTGCAGACGGGGGACAAGAATCTCATGATGGTAGTTTTACAAATTCAGCCCCACCAGAGACGACAACTCCTTCTCCGACAGGAACATCACCACCAACTACCTCTTCCCCATCAACACCTTCTTATGATGATTATAGTATGTATCTCCTCTTACTCATAGCTCTCGTACTAATATTAGTCATAGTTTACTCATTAACAAAAAAGAAAAAAGGGGGTAAGAGAAAATGAAAAAAGATTATAAAAGTAAAATATTAGTTATCGGGATAGTCATAGCTTTTATATTTTCAGCATGGATGTTTAATGAAAAAGAAGAGGAAGAGATAGTAGGAGAACAGATAGTTCTTTCACAATATATTGTACCTATATCTGAGTATCACTTAATAAGTGGAGGGTCATCCACATTTAAATGTAGATTATACACAGATTACATACTAAAAATTTATTCAGGTAATAATTATGTGGCTTTCACAAGGGTAAATATCTCTCATCTAAGTATTTACTCTACTAAAAATATGGGCGGAGAAGAAAAGATTGGATGGTACGATTCAAATCTAAATGAAGGTAGAGTAGTTTGGGATGGATCAAGAACATATATAGAGATAGATGCATTGCCCATAAAAAATGAATCAATATTCATAGGTGATATAGGATTTGATGTCAATTCCTTCCAATATTTATATACTTTTCCTGAGCCCAGTTTCTATATATATTGGAACTATGCTATGCGTATAGGGCAAGGTGAATATCTTTATGAAATAACTCCAGCAATGATGCACGAAATACAGCAAGTAACACTTTCTAATTTTCAACAGCTACCAATAGATTTAACTCACGAAAAAGTTACTTTCAATACTAATATAAATACGATACCTAAATATTACCTTAATATAGGAGGAACATGGCATTTACAGAACACGGGATCAAGTTCTAAAAATCACAACTATAGTTTTATAGTAAGTGAATATATATCAACACCTTACAAAATAGAATTCCATGATCCATATGGTAGAAAGTTAGACACCGAGAAAACAGGAACAATAAGAACCGTCGGACCCGAAATATGTGGAGACGGAATTGATAATGACAATGATGGATTAACTGATTGGGATGATACTGAGTGTGTTAAAGTTACGATTACAAAAACAAGTGAGAATATAGGAACTACAACTTATTACGGTATCTTCTTAATCACAGGAGATGCAGAATCTCACATAGAATATCAAAAAGGTAGTGGATCAACAAAGACAGTCAGTCTAACAAAAGTCGGACAGGACTATGTTCTTTCATTAGAAAACTTAACTCCAAACTCTGGATATAATGGAATAATTTATGCGAAAGATATTAACTTCCCAGAGAATAATGACGATATACCTTTAACTTTCACAACTTTACAGGAAGGAGGAATTATAGAAGTAACAGAGGAAGGAACGGCTGCAAACTCTTTCAACTGTAAATTCAAAATAAATGCAGATACAATAAACACATTAACATTTACTTACAGAACTTCAGGAGGCAGTATAAATGAAGTTGATCCAAACGATCAGGGTAATAAGAATTATGCTGTCTTAATAACAAATCTAAGTGCAGGAGATTACGAATATATTATAGAGACATCCACGGATAGAGGAGACGATTCTTACGAGGGAACATTCACGATTGCAGAATTACCTCCAGAAACAACAACACCCCCACCAACATCTACAAGTACTCCGACACCCTCAATTCCTCCTTCACCACAAGAAACTGATTATACAATGATATTCTTGGTTTTAGTGGTACTATGTTTGGTGGGGGTCATATTATATATGGCAAAATTCAAAAAGAAGAAAAAGAAAAGAAGAAAATAAGGAGGAGTTAAAAATAAAAAAGAAAACAAAGGATAAAATAACAACGGTAGCCATTATAGGGATAGTCTTGGTAGGGGTATCTCTCTATTTTTATTCAGAGAAAGAAGCAGAGCAGTGGAATTTACCCGAATCTAATATTACCATATCAGGAATAATATCAAGTGAGGATGAAATAAAAGTAGATATGTCTTTGAATATACTTAGACCACTTAAAGAAGTTTTTGGACAAACTGAAGGAGGTTCAAGTACATGGAAAGAATATATGTATACAAATGCAAACATTACAATTTCAGGTGCAGGAATAAATACTCAAACTATTTCTAAAGATATAGGAGATATAGGAGGAGTACATTCAAGTTTGATTTTACAGTTATCATCTGATATACCTAATTTTCTTTTTGAGGAGAAGAATAGTTATACTCTTCATTTATCTCTTGAATATACAAATCCCTCTTGGTTATGTACCAAAATAAAATTAAGTTCAGGTAGCTGGACAGAATATGGTGATTGCATATGTCCTCATCATAGTGCATATAGAAATAGCGATTCATGGAATATTACAGTAAATACTGATGAGATTACTAATCCAAATGGTATTTATAAGATCTATGAAGAACCTTTTCCCATAACACAGATTTATGACTTTCAATTAACTTATAGAGAAACAGATATTCTTGTAACATTTAGAACTGTCGAGGATATAAAACCTGAGCTTTATACATACAGCTTCGGAAAATATGTTTTTCACTCCAAAATATCAAACGCACCAAAAAGATATCATGAGATAGTATTACCCTTAGAAAATGCAAAATATAAAATTAAAGTTTGGAAAATAGTTGAAAATAACTTTTACTCAAAAATATTATATGTCGAGTATAAAGAGTTTGAAACTGTAATCCCAGATATTCCTCAAATAAATATAGAAGTTACCAGACATTCAATCATAGGAGATAAATTAGAAGTTAGATTCAGGATAGAGAACGAAACAGATAAAACAGAAAAGCATTTTTACTACAGAGAAGTAGGACACGGAATAAACGATCCTAAAGTAAGTAAATTAGGAAATGAATACGGAATCGAATTAACTCTAAAAAATGGGAATTACGAGTATTGGATTTATGCAAAAGAGGGAGATCAGGAAAAAACAACAGATAAAGTACCCTTCACTATAAATGTAACTGAAGAAGGATTAAAGTTCACGAAAGGAAATGAAGAAATAAAACAAACTTCTTACGGACTTGAATTTGAATTGAGTGAAAAGATAAATAATGTTTATTATACTTATAAAAAGAAAGATGAACCTGTCTCAGCTTTGAAAGAAGGGAGCATACCAAGATTCGGAAACGAATACAATTTTTCAATAAGGAACTTAACTCCAGATACTTTATACGAGTTAGATATTTTTGCAGAAAGTGAGAAAGTTTATTCCATAGAGTTCAGGACTTTGTTTACTCAGGAAACCCCTCCCCCAACTACACCACCCGAAGAAGATGAAGGATTTACCATAAGTAGTTTCTTTATCCTTATAGGTATAATTGTGATAATGTTTTATTATATTTATAGCAAACTAAAAAAAGGAGGTAAGAAATGAAAAAAGAAATTAGAAATAAGATTATAGTAGGAGTCTTAGTTATAGCATTTATAGTTTCAGCATGGGCATACAACGAAAAATATGGAGAACAAATATATGCTCCTCCACTACCAACTCCCTCTGGACCTTCATGTAATGTAAATTTTAGTACTGATGCTACAGAGTATGCTCTTGGAGAGGTAGTATCCTTTACACTAACAAATACAACAGATGGGAATTGTACTTCTGAAGAAGAGTATCCTTGGATGATCTGGAAGCTTGTAGGAGAGGAGTGGGAACCTTGTTATAGCCCTCTTTGGGTAGAAACACCTTTTATATTATACCCTACCGAATTTAAAACATGGACATGGAACCAAGTAACAACGGGAGGCGATGCAGTTACAGAAGGAGAGTATATGATATGGATATACTACAATTTTCTTTCAGGATATGTAGGTGAAATGTATACTCCCCTTTCTCTGAGTTATGAGTATGGATGTATAACCTTCTTTACTATAAGCACTTCGCTCCCTGCAACAACTACCCCAGCACCAACTACCCCTGCACCAGAGGAAGGGGGTACACCACCACCAAGAATAATTCCTCCAAGTACATCATCAGGATCGCTACCTTCAGCACCATCATCAGGATTTGAAATATTAATTGCCACAGTCGCAGATACACTCTCCGATCATATAATAGAAGTCGTCTTAATAAGCATACTGATTGCAATATTGATTATCCTTGCAATTAAAGAAATCGCTTTGATATATATACTCATAACATTGATACCACTATTTTATATGTTATACAGAATCTTTTTGGAGAAGAAGATATGCATCATTAATCTTATCATATTGCCTTACATACTATTCCTTCTCTATAAAGAAAGAAAGAAAAAGAAAGGAGGAAAAAGATGAAAAAATATATAGCTTTGATTATAGGAGTATTGTTTATAGTTTCACTTATTCATTACTTTCCGAGAGAAACAAATGGAACTCAATCTATATATACCTTACCCACTTCAAGATTAAATAATATAGAACAAACTAAATGTTTATATTACAAAGGAGAACATGTCGGAGTTATAAACTATTCTAAGGATAAACTTGAAGTTTTGTTATTTTATGATACTTCACGAGTTATAACTTCAAAACATGATCTACGTGCAAAAAGAGCAATGCCCTTTTTTAAAGATATCATTGTAGATGATATAAAATCCTTTGCAGAAAAACATGGAGAGTGTTATACTGTAAACTGTTTTTTTACAGATGGAGGTGTGATATGTAATACACCAGGATGGTTTTATGCAAAGTCTAAATATTCAAGAGTGTATATGGATTTATTAATTAACGAATATCAATATCCTATTCATTGGTTTGATACATGTTCATTCTCTCTTCCATCTTTCATTCACAATGATAATGAAGTATATACCCTTTCTTTAAAAGTAACTTTAGTTTATAGTAGGACAATTAATCCATATAATTGGCAGGAAGTTGCTTCAAAAGAGTTTCCTTTAGAGATAATAGTAGAGGAATATCGAGAAGTGACACTCGTTGTCGATCACATAACTCCTACAATAGTAACTTTTAGAAGTAACATAGAAAACTTTCTACAAAATAATATTATAGAGCTTTACGACAAAAATTCATTCACCAAATTAGATAAACCAATAACACAAGATTCAACATATACTTTTACAATTTCAGGATTAACTCCAAACACAGAATATAGAATCGTTTATGGAGATAAAGAAATGTTTGTTACCACATTAGAAGAACCAGAAACTTTGGATTTAATTCCTTTAGGTACGGAGAAGACTCCAAACTCTTTCGTTCAAGTCTACAAAGTAATAGGAGAAGATGTTAATCACCAAATACAGTTAAAATATGAGAATAATGTTTGGAATTATGATCCACAGTTTGACGGGGATAATTATTATGTAGTTTTTGATGAATTAGTAACTGGAGACTATGAGTACACGATCACCATATCAAATATAGCTGGAGAAAAGAGATACTCTAATTCTTTTTATATCAAGAACATAGAAGAAGATTTAGGAATAAGTTTAGATGTCGATCCTGCAAAAATAGGGGAAGATTCTTTCTATTTAAGATTTAAAGTAAAGGGTGAGGGGTATTACGACACATACTTCGAATATATGAATGAACAGACCTTTAAAGTAGAGGAAGTTAGTATAAATCATGGGATCAGGTATGATGATGTCAGCATAGAAAATTTAACAGAAGGAGATTACTCTTATAAGTTAATTGTCTTAACTGAAAAAGGAAATATTGAACACGAAGGTAGCTTTACTATTAAAAAAGAAGTGCAACCGACATATGTACCTCCTTACACCCCCCCATCAGAAAATGAAAGTGTTTTACCATACTTAGCAGTTATCATCGTCATATTAGTAATCGGATATATTTTTATAAGACCGAAAGTTATAAAAACTAAAAAACGGAGGAGATAGTATGACTAAAAAATGGATAGGAATTGGAATAATAGCAATATTTGCGATAGCTTGTTTTATTTATTACAGCCCGATAGAATGCCCATTATGTAATCCGACACAACCACCAGCATACCAGATGTCAGAGAATTACTTAGGAGCAAATGTATATGAGACTGATAGAGTAACATACACTTTAGATGAGCATGTCGATAGTTTTGACTTAAAAGTAAATTGCATACCTAAAGAGATTCATCACGGGTATGAAGTACCTTATTTACAGAGTTACTGGGATAATCTTAGTCTAATGAACATACCAAGAACTACGGATTATTCGATAGGATACTATTCACATCCAGTAGCGAATTTAAAAAGTAGACTAACAGAAATAAATAACTATATGAGTACAAGAAACGAGCAGTATCCTTTAAGAGGTGCAGACTTCGGATATCCTTACGGATTCATAGACATTATTACACCAGATACCGATCCTCATGCTTATTACAGTTATTTGGGATGGCAGAATTATTTAAATTCAGGACAGATAAATGAAGTTACTTATCCGTATCAGGCGATAAAATATATAAATGTAAAATTAGTTCCAATGGATAGAGGAACGGAAGTAAACAAAAATCTTTATACGGCTACAGTGCAGGGATCATATTATTTGGGATCAGTTAATCTACATGGAAGTTACAACACTCAGTGTTATCTTCTTTATGAAGTGGAGATAGCAGGAAAAGAATCGGCGGTAATAAGAGAAATGATACCTGTCTGCGAAGGAATATTATGGGATTTGAAAACAGTACAGACAACGAGTACACAATTGGAATTATCTTACAGAACTTGGAAGGTAGATAAAGTCCAGATAAAATGCACGGCAGAGGATGGCACATATGTCTCTACAACGGATAATTGTAATGATGGTAAGAATACTGTATTAATAAGCGGACTCCAACCAAACATGCTTTATGAAGTGGACATGAAAATAGTAAACGGAGAAAGTAAATGGGGATACCCAGTAGAACAGTCATTAAATGTAAGGACAGGAACTTCAGATATTTATGACAGAGTTCTGATAAACTTCGATCACATAGTTGTGGAAGAAAATAAAGCATCAATTTATTGGTATGTTTCTTACGAAGATATAACTCAGGAAGTTGCATATTACACAGCAGGAGAAACTCCACATACCATAACAACGATCAGTAAATTCCAGGAGATAGGAGCAACTCTATATTTTGTAAACTTAACTAATTTAGAGTACAATTCAGAGTATAACTTTTCAATAACTGCAAGAGATAGAGATCACTCCACAAATGATGATGTTTATAGAAGCCACTTCACTACACAACACGAACAAACATCAAGTACGGATATAAAAATAATCCGTTCAGAATACGGTAATGACTATATAAAATTCAGGTATATAATTCTTGGAGAGTATATAAATACTAAAGTGGAATACATAGAAGGAGAATTCGGTGCAATAGAGAGTATCAGACCTGAGCCTTTCGGAACGAATGAATATCTTGTAAAAATAGATAATCTAAAAGAAGGAACAGAATACACAGTAAAAGTTTTCTCAGACGAAGAAACTTTAGAATTAAACTACAAGACGGGAACTACGGGATATGTGACTACTCCAACGACACCAACTCCAAGTGATGAACCAAGTACTTCTAATAAGATATTAGGCTTCTTAATATTTTTAGGAATGGTCGGTGCAGTCATACTATACATAAAATATGGAAGAGAAAAGAAAAAGAAAAAAGGATTAGGAATAAGCTTTGGAGGAAAGAGATTTTGAAGTGGAAAAAGATATTCGAGACCCCTAAAAATTGGGATTTAAAGTTTAGCAAGAAAAGAATAATAGTTTTAGCTTTCGTTCTTTTTATAATGATCCTATTACTTTTACCTCACTTCAATGATATTTTATCTACAAGACAAGAATGTATTGCGGAACAACAGTGGGCAGAACAATACTATGATCCTGAAGCAGGAGAAAACTATAGAGATCTTTATGGGAATGTAGTATATGGAGACAATGAAGAATTAAAAGATTTGATTCTTGGAGATGACATTGGTGTTGTTCTTACTATAGATCCCCAAGACATAAAAGTATTTATTCTGGAAACAGATGCATTACCTTCAAGAACAGAAGCGTTATTCGATCCAAGTAGTATTGGTAAGCATTTTACATGCTTTGTGGATATCCCTCTCGATTCAAAACCATATATAGAATACCCCTTATCTAACAAAAATGTTTTGATGTATACAACAGGTATTTATGGTGGTCCCCACGACATAAATATACAAGCATATGCACCCCGAAAACCTCTAGCTCTCCCCATATACAAAACTTACTATGCATTTGAACCTGGTCACAATATGTCCCAAGAAATAATAGCAATGATCAACGAAAAAAATAGGAACAGAATTAAAAAGCTCAACCCTTATGTGGGATTCATTTTAGTCCCAAGTTCTGTTGCGAGGAATCTACGAGGAAATTATAAAGATCATTTTGAACTCTTGACTCCAGAAGAAACTAAAGTAGTTGCAGATGCTTTGGGAGTAGAAATATCAGACAAACAATCCAAACAATATTATCCAGGAGGAATAATTGATGCCTTGAGTTTTGAAGTAAATATTAGGGGAGTAAATGTTGCATATGACCAAGTCATGAAAGGAGAATCTCTACACCATCTTATTGGAGAGCAGTATATTCCCGACTATAGCTATACAATAGAAGGAGACCATATTCATCTAACTTTTCAGGGAGAAGTTTCCGATATAAGGTATTTTGAGATTGAATTAAGTGAGATAAAATTGGATAAAAGTGCTTTACACTTCCAAAGCAAGGATCAAGAACTAATTGATGCTTTAGATGTTAGAGATATAAAGTTAGTTAATGGTTTTTTAGGAAATGAGGTAGGAGACTTTTTATACCTTTTTACACCAATAGAAAACTCAGAGATTTTAAATTTGACATTAGAAGTAACATGCTGGACTAAGGACATGCGAAGCTATTTCTCAGAGGTGCAACAAGAAACAACATACACAGATACTCCCAGAGGATTTAAAAGAAAAGGAGAGGATATAATCAGTGTAGGGTTTGACGAGGAAGTATTACTTAATCCTGAGATAGGGAAACCCATTTATAAAATAACAAAAGATGGTAAAGAAACTACTGTGATAGAATGGGGAGTTTTAACAATAGATGTGGATTATAAGGATGTCCCTCAAGAATTTTTAGAATATTTGACTTTTGTAACAATGGTTAGATTTCCAGATCCATTCTATCAACCTAATATTATATACGATCTGTCTCAAGATCCTCCTACTCAAACTATTAATAGCAATATCTACACCATATGGCTCATGGATTATGCAGATAATATATGCAAGCAAGAATGGATTCCCAAACAGAGTTCAAAAGGATTGATATATGTAGCCAAATCAGGAAAAAGTCAAATATGGGTTCCGATTATCAACGGAAAGTTTACAGAAGAAAGTGTAACTTATGATATAAACTTCAATGTTTATCCTTTTTCTCATGAGGAATTTTTAGATATAATCGGAAAAAGTGAAGGAGATCCAATAACAGAAAAGGAGTTAGAGAAAGTGCAAGACGATATAGTTGCAGGACAATCATTTAATATTTCCGTGCAAGCTGGAGGATCATATAGAACAAGTACACAAACAATAGATAAATGTGGCAAGTGGCGAGGGGGAATAGGATGGAGAAAAATTGTTCCTGAAAATATAAGAGAGTTTTTCTACACAGTATGTTGTATACAGCAGGGTATCAAGAGAGCTTTAGAAGCAGTAAAGGAAATATCAGCACTTGTCTTAGGAGGAGGTCCTTCAGCAACAATAGATATGGCAAGATTATATGGAGAAAAAGGAGATGTAGCCAAAGCAGTACTATTAGGAACAATATTTTATCTCATGTTTATCTTAGCGTTATTAATTTTTGTAGTAGGTTTAATAGGAATGAACTTAGACATGGCATGGTTCGGAGCAAGAATATGGATATTTCTTGCAGTTTTCAGTTGGGCACAAGTAGCGATAGGTCGTTATTTTCAAGAACCTTTCGGAATGTTTTCACTTGTCGGAAGTTTCTTTGGTGTTATATACTACTTCATAGTAAAATTGTGGTATAGCTTGACATCTGGTGATCCTTTCACATGGGGCACGGTAGCTACAGCAATATTAGTTCTATGGTTCTTACAAAGGAGGGGATCATAGTGGTAGCAATAACAGCCATATTAACAAAAGTATTGGGATCAGCTACAAAGGCAGCTAAAGTAGTTGATGTAAGTAAAAAGATTGGTGGAGGAGCAAAGAAGGTAGCAGATACTGTTTTTAATAATACTGTCATGTTCTTTATTATTTTCGGATATTTAGTTTATTCAGTAATCACTGGAGGAACACATTTATTTGATACTTGTTTAACACCTGCTTTGGTAAGTGGTGGATTATGGGCTATCTTTTTTGGAGGAATCTTTATTTATATAGCAATGGGCTTATGCATAGGTTGGAAAGTGTTAGTAGAACCTTTTGAGAAGGTGTATACTGCCTTTATTTCAGTAGAGCATCTAAGTACTCACGGATTGGATAAGTATAATGATGTAGTAGATCGAATTGCAACTTTAGAACCATTTATAAGATTAATAGCAGTTGGAGCTTATGTATTTTTTATAATAGCTATCATCAAACATGACAAGGCATGGGCACATAAAGCAGGGAAAGTTCTTTTAATAATGATTTTAATAGGAATGGCAACGAATGCTGGAATATATTTCTATGATATATTATTTTTAATCCGTGATTGGTTCGTCAATACAATTGCGTCATTATGGTCATAAAATCATGACAGAAAGTTATTTAAGTATAAGAAGAGATATAAAACAGTAGGTGAAATAAAATGGATATAGAAAAGACACTAAAAGTTGAGGCATCAGGTCTCGTATTAGGAGGTCTGCTTGCACTCTTTGGCTACGCATTTCGCATAGGTACTAAAATAGACATAGCTTCGTATCCAGCTTCGGTATCCTTTTTAGGGATGACTTGGATGGTATTAGCAGGTGCATGGTATCAGCATAAAAGAATAACTGCCGAAGGATTAGACGGAAGAGCATATCTGTTTTTAGGAACAATGTATTTATTATCGTTCTTGATAACAGGTTCAGATGTAGCATGGAAAAGTGGAGATATGATACTGTGGATTTTCATTGGTGCAGCTTTAATGGCATTTCCAGGATACTCAGGATATGTTTGGTTGCCTGTATTGTGGATATATGGATTGTTCGTTAGTGGCATGCAGGGACAGTTTATAGATGTGGCTTTCCTAAATCCTGGGTCTGGTGGATTGATAATAGTCCAAGCAATTGCAATAGGATGGAGATTCATCATGGATGCCTTGAGAGGAGCAGGACAATACATATTCGGATTAGCAATGCAACTTCTATAGTGAGGTAAAAATGAAAAGCCATAAAAAGGCAGAAAGAACAGTGATAGGTTTAGTATCTTTAGTCTTCGCTATCTTCTTTCTTTCTTTTGTTATCAACGATATTTTCCCAATAGCAATAATATTCACTCTCG
>Ga0114919_10003126_pt1 | contig 13373 bp, 10 predicted proteins | sample BlataG_FD_88682 | JGI IMG/M metagenome (GOLD analysis project Ga0114919, IMG submission 88682) | Deep subsurface microbial communities from Black Sea to uncover new lineages of life (NeLLi) - Black_00105 metaG | ecosystem: Environmental > Aquatic > Marine > Oceanic > Sediment | place: Atlantic... | reverse complement strand
TTCCCCACCGCGTCGTAGGTGTGGGCGTACGTCTCCCCGCCGGAGTATGTGGCCGAGGTGAGGCGGTAGAGAGGATCGTAGGTGTGGGCCGCTGTGTGGCTACTATAGGCCACCCCTCGGAGGATGATCCTTGTTGCTTTCCATGCTTATGACAGACCATCTGGGGTAGGGGCAGGGTGCGTCTTTGGGCAACGCTGAAGGGTTTCGCGGGATGTGGCTTCCCTCAAGTGCTCTGCCGGCGAATTCGGAAAACGTTTGGCGCAATCACGGCGAAGGCTGCTGACAGTTCCGTGGCATGGGCATTCACCTCAGATGCAACTATGTCTGCCTTCATCGTTGTAGGTAGCCCTGCGAGCCTGATAAGCACAACACCCGGTGGAAGGCGCCCTTGGCGAAAGACCAATTCGCCGAAGTCCTTGTGAGCCGTCAATAGTACGGCCCTTTCCCGATTGGCTAGGTCAATTACGGCGTTATCCGAGATGCCTGGGTCCATTTCGGCAACGTACGCCACAGAGTGACCGTTCTGTCTAAGACGGTCCACGATTTGCTGGTCCACGCTTTCGTCTGCCAGAAAGTTCACCGCACTGCCTCAGCGATCGGGTAGACCACATCGGCTCGCAGGGCTTCGGCGGCAAAGGCCAGGGCTGCCTGAATGGCCTCGCGGGTCAGCCTGGGGTGAGCCTCAAGAATCTGCTCTACCGTTTCGCCGGCAGCCAGCTTCTCCAGGATAAGCTCGACGGTGATGCGAGTGCCGGCGACAACCGGTTTGCCCATCATCACCGCTGGATGTGATTCGATCAACCTTTTCTCCATTCCTACGCTCCCTGCAAGAGGCTATGTTGTCCGATATCCAAGATGAGATAAGTGGGTCCATACGTAGATCTGGTATGATACGAGGTCACACTCGCACTCGTTTTGCGGTTCCGGCTCATGGTAGTCGAAGTTCGCAGTTGTGTCAAGCGTCGCCACGTTCGAGGGTGCATTTCATCATGGTAGGGATCTCGGGCTGGTGGCTCACGGCCGGCCTACTATAGTCGCTCAATCCGCCTTAGTACAGCATCCTGAGTGCTGCGAAACGAGGTGGAGCAGTGTTCTGAAGGAGAAGCAGGTCTGTGACGACTGGCCATGCTTGGGCGCTTAGTCCCACAGATTTGGGACACAATTTGGAGGGGCATAGCGTCACGAGCAGCGTGACCATAGTGCAACTAGGGACCCAATTGACGCTAAGTATGAGAAATCGCAACTTTTCCACGCCGGACGGGGCAGCCGGAAGCACTCTTTGCCGCCCAACGCAAGTCTGATGTCCGCAAGAAGGCCTAACTCGCTGGACTGTAAGAGCGAAGCCTGGGCATCCTGCTATCACAAGGGGTTCGTGACGTGATTCCGGTTGAACTACCATTCACGTCAGCCCCTAATTGCCAACTTGGATCTTCCTTGAATTCACACGAATCTGTGAAGAGAATGGCCACTTCAGACAGGGTTGCTGGACCTTGTCTGCGCGTCGTTTTGGGGAGCCGGGCAAGATCATCTGTGTCGGCTGTGGGTGCTCCGTAGCATGGACCGGGGGCCGCACACACTGAAGACAGATGGTCCGCAGCAAGCGACCAGAGCTGTCCAGAGAACTTGCCGTCCTGTGCTGGATCTGCTAACCTTAGGTCGACCCCTTCTGATGGGAACGGCAGCAATATGCGTAATCCACATGGCAACAAGAGAAGAATCCGCGCCACCCACGTCTTTGGCCTGACGGCTATCATGGTGCTGCTTCTGGCTTGCGTTGCGCGCGTCGAAGCAGCGGTAGACCTGCTGTACTTCAGGGTAGCCGGTGAGGAAGACCACGTGTTGATAGAATGGGCGACGGGTCAGGAGCTAGATCACGCTGGTTTTGACCTGCACCGTGACTCAGTTGGGAATGTGATCCATCGCGTTTTTGACCCTCAGTGTTCGTTGGGCTGTCCGTACTCCTACGAGGATTATGATGTGGAGCGTGGTATCAGTTATTCCTATTGGTTGGAGAGCCACAACGCGGGGGGCGGAAGCACGTTGTACGGCCCAGTTGAGGCCACCCCTGGTGTTTCGGTGACTGCAACGCCCACTCTTACGCCGACCGAAACGCCTACATCGACGCCGACCGGCCTACCGACGCCAACCCCGATATCCACACCGACCAGAACGTCTACCGCCACGTCTACCAGCGTGACAAGTGCAAGTCTCACGCCGACGCCGACTAGCCTGCCGAGCGGAACACGCACATCCACACCTGCCAGCTCCGCCACCGCAACTCGTACTTCCGTGCCGACCTTGCCACCGTCTCCTGCCCTCACCACCGTCACGACGGCTGAAACGGCCGCGGCATCCACGGCGACGGTGGGGGAGCTCGTAGCCACACCTACCTCAGCGGGTCTCATCGCCGCCGCACCAACCACACCGGCTCAGACATCAGCGCGGATCTCTCAATCGGGAGCCACTGCTGAGCCTGTGCCTGGTGTGGCCTGGCCGACCCTTTCCATCACCACCATCCTTCTCTTCGTCTCCGCGGCTTCCTTCGTTGGAGTCCTGCTACTCGCGGTCGCGCTCCCGCTGGTGCGAAAGTCTGGCTTCTGAGTCATGCGTTCTGCGCGGAGGGGTGGGTCGCTGACGCATCTAGAGATGTGTAGAGAGCGCACACTGTTCCTCTTCTGCTTGCTTCTGTTGGTTCTGACGGGGCTGTTGCCTATCCTCCTTCTGGCTTGCCGAGCCGACGCCTTGCCCCCTTCAACGAGCCAGGTGAAGATTCTCGTCGAAGAAGATGGAATGTACGCCCTTTCCTACGCCGAGCTAGAGGAAGTTGGGCTGAACCTGCATCAAGTGGATCTGACCACGATTCGCGTTCTCAACCAGGGACAAGAAGTCCCCATCGCCGTCGAGGGCCAGGGAACGGAGTTGAGCATCATGTTCTACGGCGTGGCCAACTCAAGCCTCTACAGCCGAAGGAGTGTCTACTGGCTCTCAGTGGGGGCAGATACTGGAAAACGGATGACTGAGCGAGCAGTTTCTTCGGCTTCTGATTCCACCCCCGCCGGCTCGTTTCTCGACACCGTCCACCGCGAGGAGGATGTATTCTACGCCCCCAAGGTCTCTGCTGGAGCAAGCCACTGGTACTGGCAAAGTCTCCTTGCCCCCACGTCTTCAACTTTCGGCATTACTCTCCCACAATTGGCTCCTGGTGATGGCAGCCTTCGGTTGGCCTTGCTGGGATACACCAGCGATTCAGTGAGCCCTGACCACCACGTGAGGGTTCACTTCAACGACTGCGCCGTCGCGGAGGCTCTCTGGGACGGTCAAGGCCCACACGTGATAGACACTGCCTTACCCCACTCATGTCTGGAGGATGGAGAGAATCTGCTGACAGTGGAGGCGGTCGGTGACACAGGGGCCCAGGCGGACATCGTGCTGGTGGACTGGTTCGAGGTAGACTACCAGCGGCTGTTTGTGGCTGAAGATGACCGCCTGGAGTTCTCGGGGCAAGGCGGTCCTCATCGCTTGACCGGCGTCACCAAGGAAGACATCCGGCTGTTCGATATCAGCGATCCGCTCGACGTAGTGCTGATTGCCAACCCGAGCGTAGAGAGGGAGGGAATGGACTACACCCTTTCTTTCTTGGACGAGGAGCCAGCCGGGCATCGCTACCTGGCGGTGAGCCAGGTCGGGTTCAAGGAGCCAGCCAGCATTATTGCCGCAAGTCAGTTCACCGATCTGCGGAGTCCCGACAATCAGGCCGACTATATCGTGGTCACTCACGAGGACTTCCAACAGGCCATCCAGCCCCTGGTCGAGTGGCGACGCAGCCAGGGACTTACGGTGATGGTGGTCACCACCATCGAGGTTTATGATCAATTCAGTTACGGCTTGGTCGATCCAGCGGCCATTCGTGCGCTGTTGCGCTATGCACATCGGTACTGGGCAGAGCCTGCCCCTCAATACGTCTTGCTCGTCGGCGATGCAAGCTACGATTATCGGAACAACTTGCAAGGGCCCAACAAGAGCCTTCTGCCAACCTACCTGGTGGAAACAGCCTACAGTGGCCAGACTACGAGTGACAACTGGTTCGTCAGCCTAGACGATTACGATATCCTCCCTGACATGGCTATCGGACGCCTGCCTGTAAGCACTGTGCAAGAGACCACTACCCTTGTGCACAAGATCATTGCCTATGAGAGTAATGCGCCGCCAGGGCGTTGGCGAGAGAGGGTACTCCTGGTCGCCGATGGCGAGGAAGCCATCTTTGCCCAGCAATCCGATGCGTTGGCCAGCGAGTGGGTTCCTCTCGGCTACGAGGTGGTCAGAATCTATGCTGCCTCTGTCGACGAACCTCAGACTCAGATTGTGAGCGAACTCAGAGAGGGAAGTCTCATCGTCAACTACGTTGGCCACGGCAGCATTGACCTCTGGTCGCACGAAAGGCTCTTCTCGTCGGACCAGATACCTTCCCTGGATAATGATGAGCGGCAACCTCTGATGATCATGATGTCCTGTCTTCTAGGCTTCTTCGCCCATCCTGAGATTGACTCTATGGCTGAGGAACTGTTGCTGGCCGAGAATGGTGGGGCTATCGCTGTCTTGGCCCCCAGCAGTCTGACTCTCTCCTCCGATCAGGCACCGTTGAACCAGGCGCTCTTCGACGCTCTGCTGGTCCAGAAGGTGCCCACTGTGGGCTTGGCCATCATGGAGGCCAAGCGGTCCCTGGACTTCGAGACCCCGGATCAGCGCGATGTCATTGAGACCTTCACGCTCCTCGGTGACCCTGCCTTGCGCTTGGCGAGCGCAGATTGATGTCCCACTGCGGAAGAAGATGCTGTACTTAGGCTTTCAGATTCCTGATGGAGCGACGACAAGGGGATCGGCAAAGACCTGCAAACAGACCTGTGTGGGCCACAAGAGGCATGTTTGACAGTTCATGGATTGTGTGGTAAAGTGGCGCAGGCGTAACTCCAAGGAAAGCGAAGGAGGGCCAACTTTGAGTTTTGCGCAGGAGATCTACCGCCGGGATGATTCCATCGTCTCTCGCAGGATCGAGGACGAAGTTATCCTGGTCCCCATACGCCAGAACGTGGCGGATCTGGGAAGCATCTACACCCTCAACGAGACGGGCGCCTATATCTGGGAGCAGATAGATGGCCAGAGAACAACTGCTGAGATACTGGCTCTGATGGTTGAGGAGTTCGAGGTCGGCGAGGAAGAGGCACAGAAGGACCTGGCGGAACTTGTACAGCAGTTGAACGCCATAGGAGCAATTACAAGGTTGTAGTATGGACTGCTCTGACATTCCCAAGATAACCTATGGTGAGTTCGGCGAGCGGTTGCGCGAGAAGCTGGCTGGTAAGAGGGTGCCTCTTGCCGGGTCCTTGGAGCTGACCTTCCGCTGTAATCTTAGGTGCGTGCACTGCTACCTGGGTGATTTCCGGGCTGGGATCACTGACAAGGAGGAGCTTAGCTACGGGGAGGTCTGTGACCTCCTGGATCAGATCGTTGACGAAGGCTGTCTGTGGCTCCTGCTCACGGGCGGCGAGCCATTGCTTCGCCCCGATTTCCTGGATATCTACACCTACGCCAAGCGGAAGGGGTTGCTGATTACCCTCTTTACGAACGGCACGCTTGTCACTCCTCAGATAGCCGACTGTCTTCAGGAATGGCGGCCCTTCAAGGTGGAGATCAGCCTTTATGGTGCTACGAGAGAGACCTACGAGAGGGTGACCGGCGTTGCTGGTTCCTACGAGCACTGCCTACGGGGCATCGAGCTTCTGCTGGAGCGGGACGTCCCCCTCGGGCTCAAGACGATGGCTATGACTTTGAACGAACACGAGGTTTGGGACATGAGGGCCTATGCAGAGGGCCTAGGGGTTGATTTCCGTTTTGACCCGCTGGTCAACGCCGGCCTGGATGGTTGCCAAGGCCCGACTGAGATGCGGCTGACCCCCCAACAGGTCGTGCGGTTCGATCTGGCGGACGATACCCGAAGGGAGGCCTGGAAGGACGTCTGCGACCGACTCCTGGGAGCTCCGAATGATCAGCGCCACCTTTTCGTCTGTGGTGCGGGGATAAGTAGATTCCACATAGATCCTTATGGTCAGCTGAACATCTGCATCATGTACCGCTCAGAACCCTACGATCTGCGTCGTGGCTCTTTTCGTGACGGGTGGAGTCGATTTGTCCCGGAGGTTCGGTTTCAGAGGCCGAGGGGCGAATACGCTTGCCTAACGTGCGACTTGATGTCTATCTGTGGTCAGTGCCCGGGGTGGTCCCAGTTGGAACACGGGGATTCACAGACGGCTGTAGAATATCTGTGCCGCGTCGCTCATCTTCGGGCAGAGGCGTTCGGGCGCAAGCCGAGCAGAGTTGGAGTGGACGAGTAGGTCGTTTGTCGGACGGAATAGATCATGTGAACCGCCATGGTGGCGGCCTAAGGAACGAGAGAAGAGATGAAGCAAAGAGACGATGGCGCGAGAGAGAGAAAGCCCTATCGAAAACCGCAAGTGAAACAGATCGAGTTGGTGGCCGAGGAGCAGGTGCTGGGCGGCTGCAAGGGTGACACAACTGCTGCGCCCGGAAACACCACCGCCTGCTGGTTCCCCATTTCATGCCAGGACTTCGGGACCTAGCAGTCAGTGACCTCATAGCGGTACTAGGCGGCTGGAGTTGACGCATGTCGAAGCACTTGCGGGTAGGAATCGCAGGCATCGTGCTGGACCTGGCGTCCGCCGATGACAGCTCCCAGTTCGAGATCGAGGACTCCTATGTCCCCTTCCTAACCCACGGTCAACCCGAGGTGGTGCTCCGTGTTGAGCGCAGTGACCTTCTTGACGAGGGGTTCGGGGAGACGGTCTTCGATTCGGGAGGCTCGTGGATGTTATGCCGGGATGGCAGGAGGTGGGGCATCAAGATGGTCTCTCCTGCGTTGGGGTCTCATCCATATCAAATAGCTATCTTGGAGCCCGATTTTGCGTCGGGCGATATCTACCTGAAAGTCCACCGGGCTTCGCAGGAACTTCTACCCTTTCCGCTGAGGTATCCGTTGGCGGAGGTACTGATGATAAACCTGCTCTCTCTGGGCAAGGGGGTGCTGCTCCACGCTTGCGGGGTCAATGATCACGGACGGGGCTTGATCTTCGCCGGGACTTCGGGAGCGGGCAAGAGCACCATGGCCGGTCTATGGAAGGATGAGCAGGGTGTCACCATTCTGAGCGACGACCGAGTTATCGTACGCGAGAAGGACGGACTCTTTTGGGCATATGGCACCCCGTGGCATGGAGACATCAAGCTGTCTTCACCGGAAGCCGTGCCCCTGGACCGCGTATTCGTCCTTCGGCAGGGTGGGGAGAATAGGGCCGCGCCGCTAGAAGCCGAGACAGCCCTCACGAGCCTACTGGTGAGATCCTTCCCCACCTACTGGAACCCGGAGGGCATGCGCTTCATTTTGGACTTCCTGGAGAGAATGAGCTATGCAGCTCCGTGCTACAACCTGGATTTCTTGCCTGATCGAAGCACAGTGGACTTTGTTCGCACAGTGGGGGACGCGTAGGGATGGCTTCCGCCTGGCTCTGGCATGGATTGGCTGCACCACCCAAAGCGTACGCCTGTCGTGCCAAGGTCAGAAGCCCGTTCGCCGACAACATTGAGTGTCCCTCGCGGGGGCAATTGGACGATGAATGAAGGTGACGCGCTAGAGGGTCCTGGACTAGCACACTTGCCTGAACTTGCTGCTCAGATGCTTGGTAGAGGTCGCCTGTTGCACATCAGGGCCCATGGCACGAGCATGTATCCCTGCATCAGGCATGGCGACATCCTCGAGGTGCGGCCGGTAGAGGTGCCAGCCATACGGTTGGGGGACGTGATCTTCTCCCGTCATGGGAATGACAGGCTGATAGCCCATCGGGTGATCGGGATAGGGGAGAAGTGGGGCCAAGTAGTCTTGGCGACTAAGGGAGATTTCGCCCGCCACTTTGACAGGCCCATCCATGCAGACCAGGTGCTGGGGCAGGTGATAGCCATCTACAGAGCCGGGAGGCGGCTGTGCCTGGATGGCGGCCTGAGCAGGCTGACCAACCGCTTATGGCTTTGGCTGTCACTCTTCAGCCCGCAACTCCGTCGTCTAGCAAGCATAACCAGGCTCGTGGCACGTGGAGTAGTGAATCGCGCACCCACGTTGTGAGTGGAAGGGCCGGATTGTTAGCCTCTGAGATCGCTTGATGGTCGACCGTCATCGAAGAGGACATTGGCTCACGAGCAGAATCAGGATTCTGAAGGTCATTCTTCTCGTGGTCGGCATCTTTCTCCTTGGCGCCTGGTTCGGAGCTGGTACGGCCGATGGGCAGCCCCAGGCCGGGGCAGCCGAGATGCCAGCCGCGGATGGTGGCCTCGTTCTTCTCAAGTCCGACACAGATAGTGTGATCGTGGAACTGCAGACTCCGTCGCACCAAACGGAAGAGATGAGCGTGGACGGCGTAGTCTATCAGGTTCTTGATGTGCTCGGCTACGGCCGGACGGATGACGAAGGTCGGCCCCAACTACCGCTAAAAGGCACAATGCTGGGCATCCCGCCCGGTGCTGAACTAACACTGAATGTGCTGGAGGCTGACGGTCAGATCGTCGCGGGACATCACAACATCTATCCCGCTCCGCATCTGGTGGTGGAGAGAGACCTAGAAGGGAATGTTACCTATCGGGGGCTGGAATTCGTCAAGGACGACAGCGTCTACTCCAGTAACACATTTTACCCTGGTAGCATCGCTGAAATCGGTTCGAGCGGCTTCATACGAGATCAGCGGGTGGTGCAGTTGCGCTTCTTTCCTTTCCGGTACAATCCTGCCAGTGGAGAGTTGAGACACTATCGGAGGATTCGGGTAGAACTGAGCTTCGTCTATCCCGGTGGTGGCGCCGTGCTGGCGGCCAGTGCAGAGCGAACGGATCCCTTCAACCAGGTCTTGGAGAAGTCCCTGCTGAACTACGATTCCGCCGCCACCTGGCGAGCGAGGCCTTCAGCCAGTCTCGCGGGAGCAATGGCGTCCGTACAACCAGAAGCTGGGTACAAGGTTCTGGTTGACCGCGATGGTATCTATAGTTTGACCTACACAGACACGTGGGATGCAGGTATCGACCCTGGCACCGTGGATCTCAACACCGTCAAACTCTACAACCAGGGGCACGAGGTGCCAATCCACGTGGTCGACTGGGATGGTGAGGGGGATTTCGATCCCCAGGACAACGTCCTTTTCTACGGCCAACAGATGACATCCCCATACACCGACACCAATGCATACATCCTTACCTGGGGGGGATCCCCTGGCCTGCGGATGCAGGAGCGGGATGGGACCCTGGGAGCCGGGGTGATACCTACCTATTTCCAGACTACCGGTCGCTGGGAGGAGGATCTCTGGTACGACTCGCTCACACCGATACCGGCGACCATACCCAGTGAAGAGCCGATAGATCACTGGTTTGGCGGGTATCTTTATCCGCCTGTGCTTAGCATCGAAAGCTACCCGATCGAGCTCCCCAATCTCGCCCTCTCATCCCCTCCCTACAGCAGTACCGTGCGCGGCTACCTGCATGGGCGCACCTACGACGACGGGGTTGATCCCGACCATCATACGAGGGTATATGTGAACGGGCGTAAAATCGATGATGCCACGTGGGACGGGCAGGTTGAGTACCAGTTCCAAATCGATGTACCGCAATCGTATCTACTTGAGGGCACCAACATCATCTCTGTGGAGTGCCCAGGCATCCCGGGAGTCCGCGAGCTGGTCTACAACCACTGGTTCGAGATTGACTACCGGCGCACGTATACCGTGGAGAACGATAGCTTGCTCTTCGACGGCGATGAGGCAGGAACCTGGTGGTACGAGGTGGGGCCCTTCTCCACCGCTGATGTCGAAGTCTTTGACATCACCGATCCTCTCAGCGCTACCCGCATAGTCAGTACCACCGTGGTGGCGTCCGACAGCCATAGCCTCAAGTTCGAGGACACCATTGGTGCCGAGCATCACTACTTGGGTCTGACGTCGGAGCAGTATCGGAGGCCGCTCGATATCGTGGAGTACGCACTGGCTGGCCTAGGCGAGAACCCCGAGGGGGCCGACTACATCATTATCACACATCCGGACTTCTACACCGATGTGCTAGCGTTGAGGGACCATCGAGAAGATCAGGGCCTGCGCACCGCTGTGGTTGACGTAGAGGACATCTATGATGAGTTCAGCTACGGCATCTTCGACCCTCATGCCATTAGGGACTTCCTGAGCGTGGCCTACGACAACTGGACGCCTCCTGCACCAAGCTACGTTCTGCTGGTGGGAGACGGCAACTTCGACTTCAAGGATCACTTCGGGCGTGGCGAGCCAAACTACATCCCACCGTATCTGGTCTACGCGGACAAGTGGATCGGTGAAACGGATGCTGACAACCGCTTCGTTTGCGTGTCCGGCGACGATATCCTGCCCGACATGCACCTTGGGCGGTTGCCCGCGCAAACGGCCGCTGAAGCCAGGGCCATGGTGAACAAGGTGCTCGACTACGAACTCAGTTTGCCCGAGGGTGATTGGCAGAACCAGATGCTCTTCGTCGCGGACGATCCTGACACGGCGGGAGACTTCCGATTCTACTCCGATGACATCGCTGACAATCACGTACCCTGGCGCTATGCCCCGGAGAAGGTGTACTACAAGGTGCCACCCTACGTGACCAGCCAAGATGTGACGAACGCCATCTTCGAGGCTTTCGAAACCGGACGTCTCATCATCAACTATGTGGGACATGGGCACCCCAGCGGCTGGGGAGCAGAGGAGTTCCTAGCTGTCGCCGATGTGGAGTTTCTGCCGCCGAGCCAGAGAATGCCGATGATGCTGCCCATGGCCTGCCTGGAGGGCTATTTCATTCAACCCAGCCCACCAGATGCGGACTACTCTTCCTTGGGCGAAAGCCTGGTGCGTGCCGACGGGAGAGGGGCGGTCGCCAGTTGGTCACCGACCAGCGATGGCCTGGCAAGTGGGCATCACTATCTCCACGAAGGGTTCTCCGATGCCCTGTTCGAGCTTGGTGTGCACCAGATCGGACCCGCCGCTCTCTTGGGCAAGCTGAACCTCTACGAGAATGCGGGAGGATTCCATCGAGAGCTTATCGACACGTACATCATCTTTGGGGACCCGGCCATGGCGCTGCCAGTCAAGCATTATCTGTTTCTACCCTTGGCTTTCCGCCAATACTGACGCTCGTTTGGTCGTTAGGGATAGCCCCGGGGTCGAGATGCCAGCGCGGTGGCCGCTTCGCCTGGGGCCGACCCGACCTCAGGAGAGTGAGAGATGCGGCGACGACGGTTGACCTGCAAGGTATTTGTGTTCTTGACCTTAGGGCTGGCGCTATTCTCGTGGCCTGAGGAGGTTCTCGCTCAACAACCCACCGCCAACTCCGAATCGGCGACGGTGATTGTGGAGTGGATCACAGCGAGCGAGCTCAACCTGGCTGGCTTCAACCTCTATCGTAGCGTTCACCGGGAGGGGCCGTACGTGAGGGTAAACGATGCTCTCCTTCCGGCATCTCCCGATCCCGTCACCGGAGGGAGCTATGCTTACACCGACACCACGGTGACCGGCGGGGTAGCCTACTTCTACAAGCTGGAGGATTTGGCACTGGATGGTAGCAGTACCATGCACGGGCCGATAGAGATCATGGCTCAGGCCGATGTGGTTTCACGGAGATTCGGGGCAGGCAACATCCTGGCGACAGCTCTGCTGGTGGGCTTGTTGGCGGGAGCTGCTCTAGTCGTCGCAGCGAGTAGGGCTGGTGGGTCCGCTCCTAGCCTCTCGTCAAGCCGGCCTGGGCGGGGCGGATCGGGTCCCTCCTGCGATTTCTGGTAAGCGCGTTCTCTACGAACCAGCCAGCGACTGTGCGGGCCCTATTCGAACTTGACAAAGATAGGGAAACATGCTAAAATGGTACGCGCTGGGTTCGGATAGCCTTCGTATGCTGAGCCACAGGCGGGACACGTTACTTGTGGGAGAGAGCGCCCAGCAGTTTTCAACTCGAAGTAGCTAAGAGGCAAACTTCCCGAAAGCGAAGGCACGCAAAGCCGCGGGTCTAGATCTGGTGTGTATCAGCGGTCACGACAGCCGCGCTAGCGAAGGCTTCTGGCTGCTCGGCTTTTCTGTTTGACATTTTTGGAAAGGTGGTGATGAGTAGCGGGGCACTAGCTCTCTTGTAAGTCACGCAACCACATATTGCAGGGAGGCGAACGTCCTCTCGGAGGTCCACCAACCTACGGGTCTAAGGCGTCAAGGTATTTTCTTCGATTCCCCAGCCACAAGAGCCGGACTGCCCAGACTTACTACTTGGCGGTCCGGCTCTTATGTTTGCGGTTTCTCGAGAAGACGTGAGAAGGAGATAAGGAGGTCTGATCATGAAGGGCGCCAGAACTTCCACCGACGTGCTAGCGGCATTGGTCGCCTGCGTATGCGGCCCGAACGTCAGAGCCGATGAAGAGAAGATGTCCAGAGGTTGGACTGAAGGGGTTAAGCAGCGGGTATTGCTGACCATCGTGACCTCGGGCAGTGTCCTTCTTCTGATGGTAATCGCCCTAGCGCTCGCTGTGGGCCCCTATGCGCCATCGGCCCATGCGCAGGGGAGCCCTCCCACTATGGACGGCTTCGTGGACGACGTCTACATCAGCCACGGGCTGTCCATGGACTACGAGAGCTTCTATCCCGGCGCCAACGCCAAGCTTCGCTGGATCGATGACACCAGCATCGACCCCAACAACATCTGGGTCACCTGGGAGATCGGCCGCGGTTTCAACGACCTCAGCTACGAAGCCAACAGACATAGCTCCTGGTCCGGGGGTCATGAGTTCTTCGACCTGGTGGAGAGCGACATGCAGCGGCTCGACCTGAACAACAGTTGCAACGAGCTGGTGCTCGACGTTCAGATGGGCCTTCTGGACGGGGTGATCGACCCCGTAACCAACGACCCGTACGCTACCCCATCCGGCTACGAAGCCAGCATGAGCGATCCCGACTCCCTCGCGATCTACATCAACGGCGGCGATTGGGGCAAGTTCGACTTCGACACCTCGTTCGCCGGCAACCTGAACGACCTTGGATATTGCCACAGTGGAGGCGATTGCGACGACGGGGGCACCGATCTACTCGTGCGCTCACCGCCCTGGGAGGACGAGCCAAACTACGATCCGGCGGCTCCATATGACAATTGGCAGTATACTCTGGTCTGGGAGGTGGTCATCTCCCGCACTGTCTTTCAAACGGCGACCTGCCCCGAGGGCACTATCAACGGGGTGGCCACAGACCCCGTGGAGCTGCACGCCTCGCCCAGCAAGGTTGGCGGGGGCT
>Ga0114919_10003124_pt1 | contig 13379 bp, 25 predicted proteins | sample BlataG_FD_88682 | JGI IMG/M metagenome (GOLD analysis project Ga0114919, IMG submission 88682) | Deep subsurface microbial communities from Black Sea to uncover new lineages of life (NeLLi) - Black_00105 metaG | ecosystem: Environmental > Aquatic > Marine > Oceanic > Sediment | place: Atlantic... | reverse complement strand
TCCCCCCCACTTACTTTGGAGGCACCGTGCTAGTTATTGTCACGCATGGCTATACGTTTTGGAGGCACCGCGCTAGTTATTGTCACGCATGGGTGCATTCTTCAAAAAATTTTGGAATATTTTTCTTAATTTTTCGCGAAATTTTCGATATAAATTTGTTGATTTTTCCACGATTTGGAATTTCCAGCCTGTGAAATCAAACGAATTTTAATTATAAATTAATTAATTATCGTTTTTTGCCGTATTTTAGATACGTCAATTGACGTATAGAAACCTTTATATACTACTAATGTATTACCGCGTATAACCATAGAATCTTTGGGTTAAAATGGAGAAATTTACATGAGAAAATACCGCGAAAAAATATTAAAAATATACCCAAAAAAAGATACTTTTTACGAAAATTTACCGATAACAAAAAGGGGTATTACAGGTTATTTACATAGAACTTTTTTTTCGGCAATTGTCTTAAATAGATTAGGTATAATAGATGAAATAGAAAGAGATTTAATACTTAGAAATATTAATGAAATTATACCTTTAATGGGATATAAAAAGATACAAAAAAACGATTATTCAGTTGAAAATGTATTAAAAAATGCTCAAATATCATGCAAAAGTATCTTTAAAAATACCGTGAATAATCATATAAATGGAGAGGATTAAAACGGCTAATACTCACCAAATGGGATATTTAGAAGCAATAAGAGATAAATTAAGGATTTTTAAATTGACATTAATACCTAAAAATGAAAGTGATAGAATATCTCAATATACGCTAAAGAAACAACAAGAAGAATTAAATTTATTAAAAGAAAAAATGGGGTTGAAATAATGAATTTAGGAAATATTATAGAAAAAATTATGATGTCAATTTCTTTTATGATACCCTTAATTATATTATTTTCTGTTATGGCCGTTACTATGAATATGTTTTCCGGTAGTATTTTTAATATTGATTATGATAAAAAAAGAAAAATAGATAAAGAAGAAATAAAGAAAGCGATATTAAAAATGAATTCTCCCAATATGGAAGAAATTTATACAAAATTTAATTTAACTTATGAAATATTTATAGATAATTTCGAAAATAATAATCCCGCATATAAATCTAATTTAATAGATATGAAAAAAATAATTAAAGAAATGGAGAGTTTATAATGACCGAAAAATTCCCTGATACAGAAATAATTAGGAATGAGTTAATAGAAATTCATAACGCATTAGGTATAAGAAATGCCGTAAGAATAGGAGTTATTTTATCTGAAGAAATGACGAAACAGATAAAAGTATTTACTTCAAATGAAAAAGAGATTAATTTTTTTATTCATCATGCCTTATTAAGGGAGTTACAACATAGAAGATTAATGGAAAAGGGGTATTAAAATGACAGATAAAATTACTATATTTAAACCTTTATTAGAAACAATGGATTATTTATTTTATTTTCTTTTATCTTTACATATGATTTTATCATTAGGGTTTATGGTAAATTATTATTATTATGGAGTTAATAATTATTTCTTTTATATAATAATTCTTATGTTTTTATGTTTTATTAATATTTATATGGTGGGAAAATATACTATAAAATTACGGTTATTATTGTGTAATGAATACGCGAAAAAAAAACATGGGGTTGATTAAATGAATTTAAGAACAATTTTTAGGGATGATTCTTTAGTGCTATATGATGAAGATAATGTTATAGGTAATATTACAATTTTATCAACCGGAGAAATAGGTATAAATTTTGATAATTATGACTACCTTTTTTATTCTCTTGATAATCTCAGTAATATAATTTATTTTGTAAATAAAATAAATAAAGAAGCCTTAGAAAAATACTTTAGAAAAAGGGATGAAGCAATAGCGTTAAAATATGAATTAACCTACAATTTAAGAGATGATTAAATGAAAAAATATACTCCATTATCATTAAAAAAAGCCAGATATTATTTTAAATTAATTAATGATATTAGTGATTTTAGAAAACGTACAAAATTACCGCATAATGAATTTGAAATTAAGTTAGATAATTCGACATTAACAATCATGGAAAAAGAAGTTAGAAAGATTTTAAAAGAACAAGGTATTAATTTAAGAAAAAAAAGAAACGAATTTTACATCATCGTAAAAATAATACCGGGGAATTAATTATGAAAAATGACAATGAAATAGTATGCCCTGTTTGCAAAAAACGGTCATATATGTATTATGATGAAGAAATTTTAAGATATAGAATTAAATGCAGATTTTGTAAAAATATAATTACATTTGGTGAAGATAGAAACGCTCGAAATTATAAAATATATCATAAATATTATAAACAAATATCATTAGGAGTGTTTAAAAATGCCAACTAAAAAATATTCATTAAGAATAAAAGTACATAGAGAAATTAAGGACGGAATTGTAGAAATAAAAACTCGCGGAATTAATAGAGAATATGATACCAAAAAGGCTTTAGATAAAGCTAAAAAACGAGAATATGAAAGGTTAAAAAAATATGAGAAAAAATATAAAGTATCTTATACTATTTCATCCGCTAGAAACGAAAAAGTGAAATCAAAACGTGGATATAAAGTAAAAAAGATTTTTCATAAACCGATAATTAAAGGACAATTAGATTCGCTAAAAAATTTAATACCGTGGAATATTGAAGAAAGAGAAATCGATAAAGTAATTATTGACAGGGCCCCAACGGATAAAAAATATTGGTCCGTCGTTACTCAAATTGAGAATAAAATACGGCTTAATATTGATTATTTCCAATATGAATTAGCTGATAATTGTTTTAATAATGAAATGGAAAAATATACAAAAGTCCCGCCCTCAAGAAAAGTAGTTATTTTATTAATAGAACATTTCAACGGGGAACATATCTTTAAAAGAAGATACTCCAACAGGTAATATTATGTATACTGAAAATGAAAGGATTAAAAAAGATAAAAGATATAATAAAATAAAAGGAGTGTTTTAAATGACTGAATCTTGTAAAATCAATGGAAAAAAATACGAAGTATTTACCGTTCTAATAGACGGGGAACCCTGTAAAATTAGATGCGATTATTTATTAAATGATATATTATTTCATTTAGAAAATAACGAGGATTTTACACAACAATTATTAGAAAGACTTATGATTGAAACCCATTTAATAACAGATTTTTTAATTAAACATATTATACCGGAAGGGGTTTAATATGAGATGTAAAAAACGGAGTGTTTTTATAGGATGGGATACCGAAACGTTCCCGGAAAATGGAACTATATTATTAATCGCGAATAGTAAGAGAGAATATTTAATTGATCCTTCAGTTAAAGATTTATTAGATTTATTATTTAAATATAATACCGATAAATATTTTAATTATTTCTTCAATCTAAAATTTGATGCTCAAGCGATAATTAAACATATTTTACATAAACATGATAAGTTATTATTGGATAAATATAATATGTTAAAAACATTAAAAATAGGAGATTATGAGATTTCATTTAAACCTAATAAAATATTAGAAATTAAAATAGAAGGAAAGGAAATGCATAGATATTTTCATAGAAATAAACGTAAATGGATGGAAAGACCGAAGGGAACAAAAAAAGCGTTATATTTAGATTGTTATCAATATTATATGACTTCGTTAAATAACGCCGCTAAATATAGGTTAGGTTTACAGAAAAAAGATTTCGATGCTTCCACGATAAACCCTCATAAATTTTTTAATAATAAAAATTATAGGGAAGATATGATAAGTTATTGTAAATGGGATGCATATTTAGCTAAAATGCTAATAGATAAATTTTATCAAGATATAGCTAAATTGAGTATTAATACACAAAAATTAATTTCCGGTGGTTATATAGGAGAATGTTATTTAATGAGATTATTATATAAGCAAGAATTAATGAAACATTATAAACCGAAAACATTGGGTAAATATTATAATTTTATCGGTAAATCTTTTTTCGGTGGAAGATTCGAAACTGTAAAACGTGGGCATATTAAAACAGGCTATATCCATGATATTAATTCCGCATATCCTTATATTTTTTCTCAATGTTTCCAATTAACCGGGGATGTATTTGAGAGTAAAGAAAGAAAAGAAAATTGTTATAATATTGCAAAAGTTAAAGTAGACAATCATAAAGAATATATCAATCCTTTAACGCATAGATTAAATGGAGGGGTGAATGTATATCCCGCATATAATTATAAAAGTATTCATCATTTAACTGATTATTCTATGGATTTATTAGATAAATTAAATATTAATTATGAGATAATAGAAGCTATTAATGTAGAACATAATAACGAAATATTATTCGATTTTATCCCCACGTTTTATGAAGAAAGAAGAAAAATAAAAGAGGAAAATGAAGGATTACCAGCGGAACAGAAAAATAATTTTGAAAAAGCTTTAAAAATTATCATTAATGCAATGTATGGAAAAACTATACAAAATGTTAAAAAAAATATTGAAATAACCTATGAAGAATGGAAATTATTAGAAGATAATAAAAAAGCTATAATTAACTATGGAAATAATGCAATATTTGTAAAGAAAAAAATAGAAAGAAAGGGGAAATTATATAATAATTTATGGGGAAGTAGAATTACAGACGGATGTAGAAAAATGGTTTATGAATCCGTTATGAAAAATCCCAAAAATTTAATACAATTTGCTACTGATTCCGTATTAGTAAAAAAACCATTGGATAATATACCAATTTCTAAAAAATTAGGAGAATGGGATACCGAAATACAAAAAGGGTTAGTAGTTTTCGGAAATGGTCAAATTTTAAGTGAAAATTATTTTCGTTGTCGTGGATTTCATTTTAAAGAATTTGTGAAACCTATCGACGTTTTAAGAGTAATTACCGAAGGAAATATATTAAAAAGATTTAATCCACGTCATATTTTATGTAAATTAGATAAAGAATTTGGAGTACAAAAAGTAAAAGGAATTACTAGAAAAGAACAGTATGAAAATTTAATAAGAACCAAACAAATGATAACACAAAATGTCGTACCGTTCCATCATCATAAAAAATGGGGTTTCGAAAAATTAAGAACATTTCAAAATATTAAAAAAACCTTTTCAATAACTGACCAAAAAAGGAATTGGGATATAGTAGAAATTGAAGAATTATGGGAAAATGATTATGATTCATATCCTTTATTATTGGATGAGACATATATTATGTGAATCATCAATTAAATCAATTTAAATTTGTGGTGGAAAAATGATTGAAGAAAAAATAAAATATGCATTATGTTTTTATATAGGATATATTGGTATTAATATAATAATGATAATTGAATTACAACGTTTTTTTAATCCAATAATTTATATGTTTTCTACATGTATGACGGGTGGAGTTATTACATTAATTTATTATCATATTATGGACGAATTAGAGAAAATTAACGATAAAAAAGGGATAAAAAAACTGTTGCGATAAGTATATATAGTACCTAGGATATTCTGAAATTATGGATACCAAAATCGTGTCTGTAATGGTTGCATTTCTTGTAATTGCAACCTTCGGGATTGTTGGTGCCATTTCTGGATATGAAAACACGGAATTCAGCGAGAATTCTGAGGGGGGTTTCGCTGAAATTTCCGGTTCATATTTCGGTGCGGATTTGGGAACGTCAATGTCAAATTTGACGGAAACAATTACTACACTGTTTTCCAGTATTATCCCGGTGATTTTCATCATGAGTATTATGATGGGACTTTTGGGATATATCGCGAAAATGAAATGGATGGGCTAATTCCGTAAAAAACCCGGTATATTTGGACGGGGTTTCTCTCCGTTCCCCGTTCAATATACCAATTTAAAAAAAGGAGAAATTATAATGATAATTGAGATAATCGTATTCCTCATGCAAATAACGCTTATCCTTATGTTTTTATCGGCAATTCATAGATTAAGTAGATATTTGTATATTCAATTAACTTTTCATAAGGAAATTATGAAAGAAATTTTTTCAGTTCAAAAAACTAAATACCGTTTAATTTTAGAAAGATATAAAACCGAAAATGCTATTAGAAGAGAAACAATTTTAAGATTAGCAAAAGGAGAATAGTAAAAATGGCGTTTGAACAATTAATGGATATTATTGACTTAATAATCACAATGTCGCCATTTTTATTTTTATTAATCTTAATTATGACCGCATTGACCGCGGCTAAAGTTTTTAGAGAAATGGCAATTTTTATTACAATCGGAATTATATTTTCTCTATTAATTTATTCTATCCCGGTTTATTCAGCTGAAAATCATATAGAAAATATAGAAGATATGAATAAAAATCAATTTGATTATATGGATATAAATACCTTTTATTTTATTCATGATTCTCATGACGGTTTAACAATGGATGACAGATATTATACAGAAACAATACATAATTCCCTTTATTTAGATTCTTATGGCCAAAGTATCAACGATAAATGGAAAAATCAGCATACAATTTTTTTTGATGAAAATTTAAATTATACAACATTAAATATTATGTCTAAATTTTGGTATAATTTTTCAAGTGACGCGGAAATTGAAATAAATATTTATTATATTTCCAATGATAATGCTGATAGAACTTTTAATATCCCGGTTATTTATTCTGATTATGCTGATAGAAATTATCCCGGAAATAGCACTTATGATTATTATTATATTAATGGGGGAAAGCAATATTTAGACGACGATACTCAATATTCAGGTCAACGTTTTTCTAATATAGAAGTGAATACAATACCATTTAGATTATATGAAATATTACCAAAAGATTATACGGTAGATTCCACATTAAACGAATTTCAAGTTAATAATAGATATTATAATGATTCAAATACCCATAGACTTAAAACTAATCAATGGAATACTTTAAGGATATATCCACAAAAATTTTATCAGGACGGATATATATTAGATTCTCATAAATTTATGAATATTGGATTAGAAAAAATAAATTCAGACGATATAATAATAATTGATTCTATAATTGTAAAAGAACAATCTAGTAGGAATGGTATAAGTATTAGACCATTTTTAGAATATTATGAATTTAATGACGTATATGAAAATAACGGGGTTTTTGAAGACAGGACCATATTAAATATAGATTTTTTTAAGGATGATTATGAATTTATGCAATGTTATAATTTTTCTTTGTCGATGTATAATTCTCAGTTATTAGTTTATTATGACGCTAATTTAATCTTTACTTCAAAAACATTTATAACCAGAAATACCTCTCAGGATTTCAGGGGATATCAAATTTATATTCAAAAAAATTATAATGAAAATACAAATGAAAGATATTATACAATTTATCTCTATGTTAAATATGATAATAATATAAGACATACCGATAAAAGTATCACATATAATTATCAATATATTTTAATTAAAATTGAAAATGATATTTCATATATGGGCGGGATGGAATATAGAGATAATTTTAATTCCACGGATGCACGCCAAAATTATATAATCAATTCTCAAAAATGGGACGTAATCGATAAAGAAATAGTAAAGATTGATTTAAACGTTCCAGCCGATACATCTTATACAGTATCAAATGAAGGAGGCCTGGCTATCCCCGGTGTCAAGCAATTAAGGAATCTTTTTCAGAATATTATAGTATTTCCTCTCAGTAGTTTATTAAAAAGTTTAGCAAGCCAATTAAAAAAACCATTAGAAAGTTTAATATCAAGTTTTGAAGGTTTATCGACAATAATTGACAGTATTTCTAGTCAACTTTCTAGTTTACAATCTGCTATTTCCGATCAATTATCGTCTATAATTTCAGGTTTAAGTTTGGTAGAAACCGCTATAGGAAATATTCAAGGTTGGCTTACTACTTTACAATCTGCAATTACTGGAAAATTAGATTTTGTTATTACGGGAATTACGGAGGTTATTTCTGCTGTAAATGATGTTTACGGGGAAGCACAATTAATAGTAGGAGAATTAAGTAGTATTTTATCAAATATTATTTCAATTGTTACGGATATTACACAATTATTAGGTTATTTTGTCGGGCCGGAGGGAATCCCGGCATTAATTAATGGAATATTTGATTTTATAGATATTATGGCATTAATTTCTGATTTAATTATTGATATTGTACCAGATTTTATTGCAGGAATTTCAGGTTTTTTACCGGACGTTTTAAATTATTTAATTAGTATGGCTTTTTTGATAACTGATTATTTAGAATTAGCTTTAAATTTAATTGGGGCATTAATTTTAATTAGAATTATGCTATCGTTATTAAAATTCAATCAAACTGAAGATATAGCAGATTTATATGATGTTTTAGAAGCAATTGGAGAAATAGCTTATGTTATAGTAAGAATCGCGAATAGCGTTATACAATTTATTGGGGGAATTATACCTTGAATATTGCACGAAGTATTAAAGCATTTTTTGCACCAGAAAACATATTAATTAATTTTAAAAACGAAAGTGTTATAGATATTCATAAAAATAATAAAGTTGAAGTAGAAACAATTAATACGGGAAAAAGCGATTTTTCATATAATCCCGAAAATGTTTTTGTAGATAATATAGGCACAAAATATTTTTTTGTTAATAGAAATGAATCAACTTGTTTTGTGCCTCATATTTTAAGAAAGGATAATGATATTGAAAGAACGAAAAATACATTAACTCCTGATGTTCAAGATAGGGTTATTAAACACAAAGTAGCGATGAAATTGGCCGAAAATCCCGCTATATCTAGGATGTTATTTGTGGGATTAATCGCTATAGGATTTGCTATAGGTTTCCCAATGGGAGGGCATTTTTCCGGTGAAGAAATAAACACTACAAATAATGAAGATAATTATTATACAAATACACCGGGGAATAATGAAACTATTATTATATCATTTATGGGGGATAATTTATGGATGATGAATACGGGAATATGGAATCAAGCTTACAACAAAATCCCGATTTAGAAATAATAAAAGTTGTCGCGGAATTAGTGAACGGGAAAATGTTTACTAATAGACCGGATTTAGAAACCGAAATGTCGGATTTATCAATAACTCATATAGCTTATGTGACAAATTTAGAATCAATAGACAGATTATTAGGTAAAGATTATTATCATGGAATAACAGAAAATTTTAAAAGAAATTCCATTTCCAAAGATAGAGCGTCAAGGAAAGAATTTTTTGAATTTATAGGGAGGGCGTTCCAAAGGAGAGAAATAGAACAGATGGATATTGAAAAAAGAAGTAAAATAAAACAATTTTTTAATAGATTTACAGGGGGTAATTAAATACCATTAGTAATGTTTATAGGTAATTTAGGAAGCGCGAAAACTTTAAGTTTAACTCATTTTATGAGGCTAGCTTTAAATAAAAAAGTTAATAATATTTATACAAATTATAGCACTAAATTTAATAAACATTTGCAGGAGAGAGTTAAAAAATTAAACTCTCCGGTGGAATTATTTGAGATTAAAACAAGAAATAACCATATATTTTTAGATGAAATTTATCTATGGTTTGACTGTTATGACAATGACAAAGAAACTAGAAAATTGCAAAGAAATGTTATTAACGTTTCTCGAAAAAATGATATGACAATTTACGGTACTACTCAAACATTAGGACAGGTTAATTTTAAATATAGATTATTAATTGATTATGCAATTTATCCTACATACATAGAAGAAAAAATAATATTAAAAAATGGTAAAAAACGGACGGTTAGGAAAGTTATTCTTAATATTTATACGGTTAAATCCACCATTAATGAAGCTATTATTCAAGAATATCTAGACACGATTATTATTAAAAATCCTGAAAAAATATTTAATTGGTATGATACCAATGAAGTATTAGTAGATTTTACAAATACACAATCACAATTTAAAGTTCAAAAACAAATTGGAGCGTTTTAAAATGTTTGAATTAAACCATAGCAATGATAAAACATTTAACCGATTATTGAAAACTGGAATAGCGTTATGGTTAATATATGCTATTTTATTTTTTATAATTTTAATCGGAGTTATTATTTTTATATTCTCTCATGTTTCTGGCACAGTGATAGAATATAATGATAATGGTTATTATTGGACGTCTGATTTAACAGTTAATTCAAATGAAAGAGTATACATGAATAATTCTATAATAACTATTGAATCAGCGGATATTAATTTATATGGAGATTTATTTTTAAATAATACTAAATTATATTTTAATTGTGCATCCGATAAAGAATGTGAAATAAATAATAACGGATATTTTAATATTAATTATAGTATTATTACTGTAAATAATACTTCTAATGATTGGACTTTCGGGAATAATTTTGGTACAATAGAATGTAATAATTCTTATATTACTGATTGTGACGATTTTGAAGTTGATTCCAGTACGGCAATATCCCGAAATTATACGATAATTAAAAATACTCATATTTATTATAGAGGCGTTTATTCAGGTGAAAAAGTAGTATTTAAAAATACTAATCAACGAAAAATTAAATTTGATAATTGTACAATTGATACTATTTCTAATACTTATTCCGTGATAAGTTTAAAAGATTGTAAAGTTAATAATACAGAATTACATTATTCTAATTTAGCGGCAGTTATTTGGGAAAGAACTATTAATATTTCCGTTAAAGACCGGGATACTAATCTGGCGATAGAAAATTATACAGTGATTGTTTATATAGATGGGAAAGTTGATTATAATTATGATGAAACAGTTAAATATTTTTACAATCCAAAAGGTTCAATTTATGTTATAACAATGATTGGAAATAGAGTTGGCGGTGTCGGAAATTATCGTCAAGATATTATTAGTAATATTACTGTTTATGCAGATGGATATAGTAGTTTGGGAACTGAGGGTAGTTTTAAATCTACAAATAATATTGAATTTTTATTAAAACCTGAAAAACAGACGATAAAAATTACCGCTGAAACCAGCGGTCAAGTATGGTATGAAAATGCCGATTATTTTGTAATGACTATCGGAATAACTTTTTTAATTATAACTGTAATTGGGGCGGTATTCGCGATTGGGAGGGGGAAATATTAAAATAAATAGTAATAAATTTTATACTATTTTATTTGCAATATGTTCATTATTAACTATATATTCCGGTAAATATACATTATCATTAACTTTATTAAGTTTAATGTTATGTTGTATTTTATTTGAGAGAAAGAATAATATTATACTGGGATTAAAAACTGAATTGGAGAGATTGAAAAATGATATCAAGTCATAATTTTAGATTAATATGCGTATTTATATTTTCTTTTTTAGCAGTTATAGCGGGATATGAGTATAAATTTTATGAATTTATTATATTTGTATGCTTTATAATTATGGTAATATTAAACGATATGTGTGAAATTGAGAGAGTAAAATTCAAAAAAGAATTGAAAGAATTAAAAAAATAAAGGTTATTTTTATGTGGATTAATATAGAAAAAATAATTCAGGTCGCTTTTTCAGCACCAAAAGAAATAGGAATTAGAGAATATTTTATTATGTCATTAATATTATTATTATGTATAGTAATAAGAATGAAACCTTCGGACTGGAACGAAGTTCTTAAAATTCCACGGAGAGTTAAAAATTTTTTTAAATCTTAACAAAAAAATATTTGCTATACGTCAATTGCCGAATACTACTTCGAAAGATATATATAGTTCTTGTGATATTGGTTTAATTGTGTCCAAAAACAAACACGACATTCAACCGCAAAAAACCAAAAATCCCTGAAACGATAAACGGGTTTCGAAATACGGACGAAAAAACAAATGTCGATCATAAACGGATACAAAAAATACAATATTATAGGAGTGTTGAAAAAATGTTTGAAAACCTTGAAGTCCGGACCGTAAAAACGGTAACAATTGACGTAACGGAGACTGTAGAAGCGGTGAAGAATCTTTTTAAGAATCTTCCAGAAAACACAACAGAAATTTTTGTACCGGTTTGCGATGAAACGCGAAACGCTTTTCGAGGTACAAAAACTAGAGAACTCCTGAAAGAAACCGGAATATATGTAAGGAAATCTGGTCAGGAGTTTCGCGTCGTTCTGGAAAACTTTTCCGAAACCGTCGTCGAGGAAATCCCAAAGAAAAACGAGAAAAAAACCTAGTAAGACGAGAATTTCACCGGGATAAATCCCGGTTTCTTTTTTTTTTTTAGGTGATAATATGTTTGAAAATTTAGAAATTAGAACAGTTCCGATATTGCAAACACAATCTAAAAGAATCCGCGAAAAATTAGACCGGCTTTTTTTGGAATTTGCCGATTTAGAAAACGGGGTAATACCCGTAAGATTAACAATTCCTAAAAATGAACTAAAAATAAGAGAAAATAGAAAAAAAATTATAGAATATCTGAAAAATGAAGGTACTTATTTGATACAATACGGTGAAAATGAAGTGATAATTTACATAAAATATAACTATTTCTTAAAATTATCACGAAAAAGGAATTTGAAAAATGGAGCAAAAAAAGCGAATAAAACCAAAAAAGAAAACCGTAAAAAAAGGGTAGTTCAAAGGGGTATTTCCTTTTTGGAGGGGTAAAAATGTTGGATTTAATATATGCAGTTTTCCCAATATTGTTAATAATGTTTGGAATTATTCTATTTATTGAATTTTTCGAATATTGTTTTGTCCGGGATGAAAAAAAGAAATACTTTTTTGCGGAAAATTTCTTTAGAATATGGAATAAAAAATATCCCGTGAAAAAACCCGAAGAAAAAACGGAGTTGAAAAAATGACCGAAACCGAAATACTGATAGAAATAAAATACAATGAATATATGAAATTCCATAACCTGAAAAATAACGAATCCGTTATTTTTACAAAACCCCAAATACCTAAATCTACAAAGGAAATCATTTGTCTCTATAATAGAGAGATAAAGATTTTAATGACTAAGGTTACTCATATTTATACAGATATGATTAGAATTTCGGATAACGAAATATGGATTTATTGCGATAACGTAATATTCCTGTATTCACATTCCGATGTTTTAAAGGAAAAAATTATAGAATTCTGTAAAATTAACGGATTAATACTTTAAAATTCCGGGGAATTCCCGGTTTTTTTTTTTTTTATTTCGCGAAAAAATTTTCACAGGCTGGAAATTCCAAATCGTGGAAAAATCATCAAATTTATCGCGAAAATTCCGCGGAAAATTAAGAAATTTATTCCAAAATTTTTGAAAAATGCGCCCATGCGTGACAATAACTAGCGCGGGTCCTCCAAAATGTAGTGACAAGGCCTAGCACGGGTCCTCCAAAACGTATAGCCATGCGTGAGAATAACTAGCACGGGTCCTCCAAAGTAAGTGGGGGGAG
>Ga0114919_10003117_pt1 | contig 13407 bp, 9 predicted proteins | sample BlataG_FD_88682 | JGI IMG/M metagenome (GOLD analysis project Ga0114919, IMG submission 88682) | Deep subsurface microbial communities from Black Sea to uncover new lineages of life (NeLLi) - Black_00105 metaG | ecosystem: Environmental > Aquatic > Marine > Oceanic > Sediment | place: Atlantic... | reverse complement strand
TACTGCATTGCCCAAGTGTAGATTAGGTGAACGTTTCAGCCACTTGACATTCGAGGGAGCCATCGATGTGACAAGATGCGATTCGCTCTCGTTGGAGTCGGCTTTCTCGGAGGCATCTCTAGTCCCTGACGAGAACTTCTCTCGTTTCGTGACCCTGATACCTACATCTCTTTTGGAGAGAATGATGTATGCCGCTGCTTCACCTGCGGTGAGCACAGTTGAATCACCTACTGGAAGCCCTTTCAGAAGTCTAGTGATGTCTTTGTGCTTCCTCTTGTACTCAATACGAAATTCTTCCTCTTTATTGTCAGATCTAAGGGCGCCCACGAGAGCACCCGCGATGCGACGTGCATCCAGGTCAGCCGTTGTGATGGCATCCCCCCACGAGAGAACGGCGACTGTGGTCTTGCACAAGTGACGGGTGGATAGTCGCTTGAATTGCTGTTCTAGCTTCTCAGCATGCTGCTTCGCCTCAAGGTTGACAATGGTCTTGGACTCCTGTTGCGTCCCGTGGAGCCAACTGGACTTCTCCGTTGAGATGGTGGTCATTGACCTCTCGGATTCCTGCTTGTAGCTGGACTCCAGTGACCTGAGCTTCGACTTGCTCATCTTAGTTGGCTCTATAAAGACCTGAAAGACGCCGTTCTCAAGGTCTTGCAGAACTCCTGTCATGGCTTCAAGGGTATCCTTTCTCTGTGTCTCGTCTTCGATTGGCAATGGCACACCGTTGATGATCGCTGCAGAGCCCTTGTCCTTCACTCCAAGAGGGATTCCCGTGAATGCGTCGAGGGGCTTGAACTTGAAGCCTGGCAGGTTGTTGCTAAGAGCGTCCAGCAGCACTGTCCTCTGATGCTCTAGTAGAGCTTCATCCTTTGACCATGTGAGGAATAGGACACGGGTGTTCCATCGTACGCGCTGAATACGCAGGGCGAATGGAATTGAAGATAGGCTCCGGATGATGCTATGAAATCGTTCTACCATCTCAGAGAGGCGATATCTTCCATCTTCAGCGAAGGCATAGTCGTGAGGTATCTCTTTGAGCTCCACAGCCAGAACCACCTCTGACTTGCGCTGGAAGATCTGCGCTCCTAGGGACTGCTTTTGGACTCTCGCGGACTTGGAGGACGTTGTGATCAGTCCGAGTTGAGTAGTTCCTTTCTTCGTTGGCCAGAACCAACCTATGGCGAATGATATCACCAACACTGCTGCACATGCAGCATACATTGCATTACCAAGGAAGGGAAACGGTATCTGTGAAAGAAGCGCAAGGGTCGCTAGAACCGAACAACCGCATCCTATCAAGAAGCCAAGGACTAGCGAGTAGAACCATTTGCGCATCGATTTATTGACTATGAGAATGCCTGCCCCCACAAGAAAGACAATTCCTGAGAATAGGATGGTAGGACCTATCCATGTGAAGGGCACCCATGGAACCAATAGAAGCAGAAAAAGAGTCCCTTGGACCGGAATTGCAGTCAATACCATGACCAGCATCAGCTTCATCATCCAAGGAACCCATGAGCCTGACCCATCATCTGTCAAATAGTAAACCCGTCCCATCGATTTGTTAAGCTTCTCACTGTTACAAAAGACACAGCTGCAGGGGTCATCAGCATTGGTTCTATCACCAACTTGAATTCAACCTCCTTGATGGTCTAATGTATAATAGAACTAAGATGCAGATTGAATATTGAATGTGCCGAGAATAGCAACTACGGATTAATAGGGCGCAAAATGCTTGAAGGAGGTCTATAAGCTCCTTAGAACTGTTAATCTCGTGCCATGGCATAGCAGTAAGCGGATGCCGAGCCCATCAGGCCATTTGGCCCGCCGAAATACGTCAGAGTACACAGTTGGAGCTGCAAACCATGTGATTCGTGAATTGCTTCTGTTACGCACCCGTCCAGTTCTGGATGTGGCATTCAGGGACTATGGTCTAGAAATGGGGAAACAGAAAGCAGTCTGCAGAGGATGGAAAGCATTTCACATCTAGTTGAACATAGACTGAAATGAAGATGACTTAGGCCAAATCACAGCCAACTTACCCAGCTTCATTGAAAGCTGGCATAAAGATACCATTGCACTTACAGATATGTTTGTCAAATGATGGAATATTGGAAACTAATCAGCCGCTTAGATTCTCGGCAATTGGAAGTTGCTCTCTGGCGGCGCACCAGATACAGTCTAGGTCAGGTTGAGTACAGTAACAAACTCTTGTAGATGTGACAACCAGACGACTTGGCTGCATTATCATCCAGCTAAGTAATTTATGCAGATTTCCTCAGCATAAGCCCGCACTTTGAGAGTAGGTTGGCTTAGGACTGCTGGCGGAGAGGATTCATCTTGAGGCTGTGGAACGGGAAGTTGATCCGATTGCAGTTGAAGCGAAGAAACTGGTATCTTTATGCAGAAGGATTTTGAGGCGGCGGAATCCCACTGAAGAGGATTTCAAGATTGCTTTCACTGAAATATCGCTTCTTCATTAGAGGTCCAACGAGCAGGACCCTGATAGCATCCCAACTCCAACCAGTCATATCAACCGTGCGTGACTATACCGCACCTAGGAATTACGTTTGTCCATGCTGGACATGCTGTATGAAGGATGATTATTCATCTTCAACACCAAACTATAATAGCGTGCCATAGTCGAAGGTCCTTGGTTGTCCAGAGTCTGCCTAGACGGTCCGTAGATTAATCGGAGGTCTAGTCATGAGAGGTGGTTTCTTGAACCTCCCGTGCGCCCTGTTCATGACCAATTTCCCAATCCTCAACCTGCTCTAATCACGGTGAAGTTTGATGAACGAAACGCTCCGACGAACGCACCTATTCTCTTGGCATGAGAAACACGGTGATATCGTACCTTTTGCTGGATGGGCGATGCCTGTTCGATTCACGGACATACGAGAGGAGCATTTTGCCGTAAGAGAAAGTGTGGGGATTTTCGACATCACAAACATGTATCGCTTCTTCATTAGAGGTCCTCAGGCAGCACAATTTCTGCAGACAGTCACCACAAATAACGTGAATAAGCTGAAGGTGAACGGAGGGCACTACTCGACGTGCCTCAATGAGCAGGGCGGAATCCATGACGATTTGATGCTCTACAGAATCGCTGAACACGAATATATCTGGATTACCAATGCGTCGAATGGTCCAAAGATCACACAGCATCTATTGACAGAAGCCGTGAATTTCGAGGTTGAGGTGGAGGACAAGACAAGCGAGATTACTATGGTCGCTGTTCAAGGCCCAAAGGCGATCTCCTTGCTGTCCAAGCTAGCTGGAACTGATGTAAGCCAATTCTCAAGGTTCAGTTGCAACTTCATCAAACTGGCAGGACATGACTGCTACTTGTGCCGAACCGGTTACACTGGGGAGGCGGGAGCCGAGATACTCCTTCTCAATACCCCCTTCAATGACGAAGGGAAGCGCAGAGCAGTTGCGTTCTGGGAAGAGATGCTGAAGCAAGGTGCGGAATATGGCGTGAAACCGTGCGGTCTCGGCGCTAGAGATTCCACCCGCTTGGAGGCTGGTTTCGTTCTCTATGGTCACGAGCTGAAGGAAGACATCACTCCGATTGAAGCACAGTTACACTATGCAGTGAAGTTCAAAGTTGAGCCACACTACATTGGATATGATGTGTTGAAGAAGCAGAAGGAAGAGGGAGTAGAGAAGACGCGTATCGGGCTCGTCATGATAGACCGCGGTGTTCCGCGGCAACACTACAAGGTTCTATTCAACAGTAACAAAATCGGGCAAATCAGTAGTGGTGGCATATCTCCGCTCTTGAAGAAGGGCATAGGACTGGCCTATGTCACTCCGGGCCTGGTCAATGAAGGCGATACTGTTGAGATAGACATCAAAGGGCGACTACGAAAGGCTCGTGTGAGTGGGTGGCCCTTCTTTGACTCAGAACGTTATGGTGAGAAACGCACTAAGTGATGGGAACTGATTTAAAGGAGCCCAAATCACACCGAACTCGAAGGTGTAATCCTATGACAAAAGGCACCGCAGTTATCGAAGGACTATACTACAGTAAGGCTCACGAATGGGCCAAAGTTGAAGGTGACGTCGTGATTGTGGGCATTACGGACTATGCTCAAAACTCACTGCACGAAATCACCTTTGTAGAAATCAGTGATGTGGGGACATCACTCAAAGCTGATGAAGAGTGTGGCCTTGTTGAATCTATGAAGGCATCATCGGATCTCTTCACACCCCTAGCTGGAGAAATCGTCGAAGTGAACGAAGCATTAGAGGACGCACCAGAACTCGTTAATGAGGACCCCTACGGCAAGGGATGGATGTGGAAGATTAAACCATCCAATCTTAATGGCGATTTGAAGGCACTCCTAGACGCCAAGGGCTACAGCGAATATACTGCATCCCTCTAGCAAGTTTTCGATGCCCGAGCGGGAGATTCTCTTGGGAAATGTGTAGGCAGATTGGGGGTCTTTTGAATTTGGCCCCCAACCATTCATATTCAACTGGCACTGCCCAGATATCACCTCTCCGACATCTCAACTCCGTCACACTGCATAAATGATGGTAGTTTTCCTCCGATCTACGGGGGTTCTGCATTATATTCTGAAGTGTACAAGCTCTGAACTAACAGCAACCTTTTTAGCGAATCCAAGTTTGCCTCGAACTAATTCGAGTCCAAACGGAGAGAACCCGCTGTATGCCTAGACTTAGCAGACTCAAAAAAACCACCGTAAAATTCTTGCGGCAGGTCTTTCACAAACCCAAAGCCAAGATCTCGCGAGGCTCCATTATCATAGTCCTCGCATTGACTATCATATTCTTTGTGGCTCTGGGGCTGCGTCTGCAACCATTGCTGGACTCCCAACCAATTGTGCGCGCTTTTGACCCATGGCTTCAGCTGAAGCTCACGTCGTATATCACAGAGAACGGAGTCTCGGCGTTTTTCACGTGGTATGATGACTCCACATGGGTACCATTCGGTCGAGATATGGCCGGCTCGTCGTACCTTGGAGTGCCGTTCACAACTGCATTCTTCTATTGGTTCTTGAATGCAATCGGTATCAGTGTAGAATTGATATACGTCGCCATAGTCTTGCCCGCCTTCATGGGAGCGCTCACGTGCATGGTTATTTTCCTCCTTGGCAGAGAACTTCACAGCAACAGCGTTGGATTATTCAGTGCGCTCTTCTTGGCGTTCATTCCAGCTTTCATGCAGAGGACTGTCGTTGGTTTCTTCGACAATGAGTGCATAGGTGTTTTCGCTATTGTACTCACTTCATACTTCTTCATTAGAAGCACAAAGAAAGGCTCTATGCGTTCTGCAGTCGGGGCTGGCCTCTCCCTAGCTTACCTTCTTGGGTCTTGGGGAGCAGCTGACTTCATGCTCGGGCTTCTTGCCCTCTATGGGTTCTTCATGCTGGTTTCCGGACGATACAGTAGGCGCTTGCTGACCTCCTATCTCATAACACTGAGCCTTGGCATTTTCTTGGGCGGCCTAGTCCCACGCAATGGGTTTGATAATCTAACCTCATTCTCCATACTCGCTCCGATTGGAGTGGGAGCTCTGCTGGCAGGCTATGAGATATGGCAGAGGGTTGGAGTTTACCGTGAAGCAACTGCCTCCGTGCTTGCTCCACATATGAAACCGATTCTACTTGGTCTGATAGCCCCCGCTGTGGGCGCAGCAGCCTACTTCATCTTTGCAGGGAACGAAGAACTCACCATTAGTCCCTACAAACCCAACCCGTTTATCACTCTCGGTTCCAAGTTCTTGAGCGTCGTCAATCCATTCTTCAGACTGGATCAACGAATCTTCGCATCAGTTGCGGAGCATCTTCCCAGCCCATGGGGAAGCTTTTACCAGACGCTGCTGGTATTGATATTCTTCTTCCCACTAGGGATGTACTTTCTGTTCAAGCGGGGTCGTGATGAAGACTGGTTTATTTTCCTATTTGGTCTAACCACAGTCTACTTCGCAGGGAGTATGATTCGACTTGGACTCATTCTCGCCCCGGCCGTAGCAGTCATTGGAGCAGTCGCGGTTTACAGCATCCTCTCTCCGTTCGCCAAAATTGTAACTCAACAGTCAGTCTTTGAGAGGCGTCGATTTCGAATCAGCTCAGCACTCACATCTGAGCACGCAATCGGAGCGTATATGATTGTTGGACTCTTGCTGTCAGTGAACGTGATTCTGGGTGCAGACTACGCCGCTCAAATGTCCAACCCTGAGTTTTCTCCCGGTGGAATTTCCGGCGGCGCAGGCTTCACCGATTGGCCCACCTCAATGACATATATCCGCAATGTATTACCTGACGACGCAATTATTGCTAGCTGGTGGGATTACGGATACTGGATCAATGGTGCAGCGGGTGGGACCACGATTGTGGATAATGCAACATTCAACAGTACGCAAATCGCATGGATGGGCTATGCATTAATGGCGCTGAATCTGACGGAGTCACTCAAGACCTTCAAACGCTGGAATACCACCCATGTCCTTGTATATTGGGGGCATGGCAACCCCGGTTTCGGCGGCGATGAGGGCAAATGGCCTTGGATGGTGCGGATTGCAGAGGATCGGCTCGGGTCCGACTTCATTGATGATGCGACATACCTCAGTGAGAACGATGCGACTCTTGAGGCGTTCTACTCATCAACACTGTTTAAACTACTGGTCTATGGTGAGCCCAGGGATCAAAATGAAGCCACTGAGATGGGGCTTACAAATGATCGAATGGCCATCGACCAATCAATCTGGGGCAACTCTGATTATACAAGTCATATGCCAACAGATTTGCACGGTGCTTTCTTGGTGCCATATTACAGCTCTGAGTATGGCACAGTCAAGATTTTCGAGATTGATTACACGATGTACGATCAGTACGTCAACAGGACCCTAGCGGATTGGGTGCCTGATTTGGCCCCTCTAGATGGAGGTATCGCTGATGGTAACATCACTGATGACGAGAGAGAATTTCAGAACTATCCGGTTGTCTTCGGAGGTGGCTATGACGCAACTGTGTACACAAAGTCAAACGCGACCCATATGTACTACGGTATTCAAATGGACAACTACACGTTGGGTCAAGATGCTTTCGGTATGCAGCTTGCACCTCTTGATTCAACTAATCGTCCTGATATCCGAATTGTGAACTACGATGGTCAAGAGTTCTATGATGGCAACGTAGGATTCGATGGAGAATGGGGCGCCGACTCAAGCGATCTGAACGCGATGGAGTTTGGCACTGGCGAAAACGTGATCGAGTTCATAGTCCCGCTCTATTCGCAAGACCCGCAGGATGTTTTCATGCTTGGCGGCATGAACTACCAGCTCAGGTTCTTGTTCTGGAATAATGTTCTCTCCGGCGAGCCTACACTCTCATCCGACTGGACGTCTTTCTGGGCCCCAGTAGATCTCTACTAATGAAAACACGATCTGGCGGTTGACCTTATGGCCAATCGCTAGTCCCCTCCTTTAGAGTGAGTACTAACTAGATGTCTGGCGCGTTCTTTTCTTCGCACGTCGACGATAGTCCCCATACCTATCTTGAGGACTGTACCTTGCTGGATGTGGCGTCTTAACACGTTTTCCACATTTGGGACACGTGGAATCATCTAGCGTGTAATACCCACAATCTGCGCATTTGTATAACTGAGTCATCAGAAACCACTATTTGCGTTGGAACACGATAGTGCCATTATTGCCCTCGATGATCTTGGTCACCTTGCCAAGAACATCTGAAAGCACGTCTTCTGCTTCGCTATAGTCGGGGCTGACAATACATAACTTGTATCGGGGGGATCCGAGTGCGTATATCTCAACAGATGTCTTTCCCTTTTCGCCCGATTCCAGTCCGGCTGACAGTGCCCTCTTAATCGTGTCAACGCCCTTCGGTCCTGGGACAAGGATAGTCATTTCCCCATCTATCTCAACTTGCGGTATCTCGATACGCGCTTTTGCTAAGTCTGCCACTTGTTTCCGGAGCTTCTTGGTGGCCTTAACTTCCTCAAATGCATCAACACCCAAGTCTGAGGCCTTTTCTAATCCCTTGTATATCTCACCAAAGACATCCTCAAGGGGCCAGCCAATCTGTTCATAGATTTTCTCTAGTGAAACATCATTTTCCTTTGCAACTAATTCCAGGAGCTTTTCAGCCTTTTGAGCACGCTTCCAATCGTTATTCTTGGCTCTCCTTGCCTCAGATGAAACTCGCCTTAGGGAGCAGTCAATATGCATCTTATGCGTATCAACCTGAAGCACCTTGACAACTACTCGCTTATTCTCATGAATGTGATTGCGTATATTCCTGACCCACGTACTGCTAATTTCAGAGATGTGGATGAACCCCTCCTTTTCACCAAACTCTGGCAATTTGACGTAAGCGCCATAGGGGGCAACCTTTGTAGCAACTGCAATCGCGTACTCATCAGTGTGAGGCCACTCAGCACGCTTCAAAACCATTCTCCACAAACCTCCAACTAGCGTTTCCCATGCGGGACTATGGAAGCGCTTCCAGCTCTCGAGCTATCGGCTCAAGTTTGGCCTTTCCGCCAGATGGTTTAGCCAGTATCTTCTCACATTTCAGACACTTGACCTCGGTCGTTGAGTGGCTGAAGATAATTTGCTCATTCTCGCAGTCAAGGCATTTCACTTTAATGAACCGTGACCTGGGCTGCTGAATGATTTCGCCTTTGCCCATTAACATCACCTAAACTTTTTCTATTTCTATCTTCTTCAGTCGCATGCTCTTCGATATGAGTGTATAGTCACATTCAGTGCATTGAAGCCTAAGTGTGGTCTTCTTTGTTGTCTTAGCGAATCGTTTCTGAATGGGCTTTGGAAACGAACCATAGCCTTTGGTCTTCCTGGTCATCCTACGCGCCCCCTCTGCCATCGATCTGTCCTTGCCTTTTTTATACACACTTACTTGGTGCAGTGTATGGCCCCCGCAGCGAGGGCAGAATTTTCTCATAGTGCTCTTGACTTTCATGCGAATATCACAAGCCTTTGATGCCGCTTGAGAATGGTGGTTTCCCGATGTTTCAGGCTTGGAGCGCATTTTTAACCTTGTCGGCCTTACCCTTTGTTTTAACGTGCCCCTACACGATTCTGCGTTGCAGTTTATGAAGTCACAATCAAGGTTTCGTCTGTGTACGAAAAAGAAGGAAACATCTCCCCAGATGTCGTGGGTTCCTGTCCCCAACAGTGACTCGCTGAAAGTGGAATCGAGTCTAGGTCAGTCTGTGCATCCCTTTGCATACATGGCGCGAGGCCTGTTTACGCGGTTTCGTTCTACCTATGACAATGTCCAGACAAGATAATTAAACACTGTGCACTCCTACGCAACACTCCCGACTCGGTAAGACAAACGGGATTCTCAGTTTCAACTCCATTAGTAGTCTGACTGGAACAATGAGTACCGTTACATCGTTGATTCAGAACGCTGTCACACTCAGGAACAGACCTAGAGAGCGTCGTCGGAGATGGCTGAAGTGATGACAGAGGCGAACGTGGATGGCAGGGTCCAACAGAGGCTCGTGGTAGGAGGGGGGAGTTTCATAATTGAGGGCATGTAACGAAAAACTAGCCCCTGTCGGAACCCTTACCACCGCATACCTATACCCGTACCTATACGTTCGTCATTTTGTCAGCTTCATCCGTCATTTCGTCCAATTCTATTCATTTTTTCGGTCAAATAGATGGCGACTATTTAAGCATAATCGACAAATCGTCGAATTAATCCATCATAATGTTCAAAACTAATAACTATGTGTTTAAATAAAACTTCTGTACTCTAATTCCTAGGTGAAGAATATGGTATTCCATATCGTAGAATTCCTAATGGGTCCGGCTGAGATCCTGACCCAAGGTATGGTGGGTTTCATCTTGGGACTCGGAATGAATGCACTCCATTCGCTGAAAGACGCGCGTGAGCGTGTTCTTGTGGGGGGACAGGCGAACCTGACCGACAATCAGCTCTTGCACATTGGCATTATGGGATGTGGAGAGGCTGTAGTGCATCAGGATTCTACTGGCCAAGCTGTGAGTGTTCAAGTCACATACTTTCGTGGTGCTCATCTAGTAGAAGGTCAATCGTGGACTGGTCGGCGCGTCGCTAATGGAGTCCTTCTACACGGACTACCCACACTTACGCATCCATCAGCTACCGTCCATTACTCATTGGGAGCTTGACCCTATGGTCCTCCGGAAATTCAAGTTCCTGACGGAGCCACCCGAACTCCTGATGGGTTATCAAGAGCGTCTCGATGCTGGTCAGGTCGAGCTAGCAGTAGCGTACATTCGGGAGATCGTTGGTAAATACATTAGCGACTCTACAGGGGTTGATCGCTACAGCACAATCTTACTCCATTATCTCGAAGATGGAGATTACAAGAGTTTCTCTCCTAATTCCCATAGCGCATTCACTAGGGAGGATACAGCTAATGAAAGAGTCCAGAGAGTCATACGATTCCTATGAGGATGGAGAAGACTCGCAGATTGAAGAGATTCGGAAACAGTTTCACATACGACACCTGACTACCGATGAACGAGATAGAATTATCCGACTGTTCAATACTGAACACCCATACCGCCAGACTGACTCTGAAACGGATGAGAAAGCTGTAGCCTCACGCGAGAAACATCTTCTAACTCCCAAGCAAAGGGACGCATTCATTGATGAGTACAATGCAGAGCTTCTGACCCCCGAGGAACGGGACAGATTCGTGAAGGAGTACAATGCCGAACACTCCTTCCGTCGTATAGATACTGAAACGAATCAAAATCACCACCACCGCGAATACCGAACGTCAGGTCTTTCTGAGTCTCCCGAATTAAAAGCAAGGAAACGCTTTGGTAAACTTCGAGAGGTGAGAGTATTCCTGCCCCATTTTGGACAAAACTTGCAGTCTCCTAGTGAGGTAATAGAGCTAATCAAGAACGAGTATTCCGGTGTTCAGTATCGTCAGGACTTGGATTCATTAATGAAAACTGTGATTGACCACTTCAGACTAATCTATGCCTTGGATGACAGAGAAAAAATAAGTCAAGGAGAAGTTAAAGAAATTGCAGCAAAGCTTGACATTAGACCTCGGGATGCAATTAGATGGGCCTTCTACAGTCATAAGCCGCGCCTTTATGAGGTTTTGTCTAGAGCTACTTCGCGTTCAGAAGCAAAGCAGAGAGTTGATGGAATAAGGAATGGTATTGATGGGATCGCGAGTTGGGAGGATGTTCAAGAGCGGCTTACCGAAATCTATCCCCTCGGAGAGCATGAAACGAGAAGCCTTTTTCAATCGCGCAAGCGCAATGTAGTCGATTTCTTCAGGGTGCTCAATGAGGCTGAAAAGGGGGGTACAGTTGCAGGGATAGCACGACGAACAGGAATACCAAGAAATCGTGCATCTGCGATTATGAACGGACACTTACCATATCTCATTCGTCTTATTCTTCCTTCTGTGGAACGAACAAGCACCATGCCTACCCTAACATATGATGTGAAGATAAAGCCGCCTGAGATTCGAGGTATTAGAGTCGAAACAATTCCACAATTGAAGAAGATAATCAGAGGTGACTCTCCACTACTCTTCATCCGTAGTGACCTCCCGCAACTGCTGAATGATGCAGCAATTCATCTCGAATTATGCCGTGATTATCGGGAGAAAGATCTCATCTCATATGGTGAGTTGACTACTCTCGCGCAGAAATCAAAGAAGCATCGGAGAACCATCCACCGCTGGGTATGCGAAGGTGTTATTCCCAAGGTACATGTTCTCATAAGCCGGTCATGGTCTAGGGAGAAAATTGAACAAAGGCTAGACGAAATGAGAAGGCGATCAAATGGAATCACCAACATGGAGGAGCTTGACAAGCGCTTCGATAATCTTTACTACTCCGAATCTTACTCCCTTCTGGGCGGGTATGATGCGAATCGTAGCTTTGCTAAGAGGTTTTTCCGTTTCTTAGAAACCATTTCAGTGTATATGAAGAATCCAGAAACCTCGGTTCTACCGAGGTGGGCCGTTAATATGTTGTATCAGGGGACTGTGGCCAAGTACGTTAGAATTGGTGCGAGTATACCAGCGGAGTTTCCAATGCAAGGAATGAAGTGGTTACCACGGATTCATACTGAACGAAAAAAATGGGATGATTTCATTGAGGTTCCTCTAGTAGTCACATCTTCTAAAGACATTCTTGGCGTGTTGAATCAAATACCTTCTCTAAACACACTTGAAATCAAGACCTATGAGCAGCAGTTCGGAGAGATGCCAAAGCATCTAGCACTCATGTATCTCCTCGGCATAATTGTTTCAGATGGTCATTTTGGAACCAAGATGATGATATCAACACGGGTTCTTCTAAGTGCCAGTAAGACGTACTCCTTTTGTGATGAATTGGGAAGTGCCTTTTGCTATGCATTAGGCAAGCTTGGTATCGAAGGGTGGTGGGACCGAGATGAAGTAATACCTACTGGGGAGATGAGAAAGTGGATGAGTGCTAAAAGCCCACTTTTTGTATGGATGCGACAAACACTACTGGGTTTCAAGACTTCTTCTACAAAAAGCACGATAGCACTTGAGGCCGACTGGATTTTGGATACACCCTACGATTGGCGAGTAGCGTTTCTGCAAGGACTTGCAGATGGGGATGGATGGGCCAGTATCAAGAACCAATATGCAGGTATTGCGACAAAGGTCAATCAGGACTTTGTACAACGGTTATTTACTTCCCTTGGTATTGAAGCCAATAACTATTCAGGAATGGTACAGATTCATAAGAAAAAGGCTCTAGAAGCAGTGCAACAACTGTCTCTGTTTCGGCACGCGCGTGAACGACAAGAACGTCTAGCAGATTTGGTTGATATGCTGGATTCAATGAAGATTTGTCACATGACTGAGCGAGAAAAAGAACTCATTCTTGACCTTCACGACCAAGGGCTAGGGACAGGCGAAATAGTGGAAACGCTGTGGAAAGAGCATCAAGTAGCTCGCCGTCCGGGTGCGATTAGAGCGCTTCTCAAGCGAACTAATGAAGGCGAAGACAAGCAGTCAGAGCAAAACTAGATACAACAGCATGTTCAGTATGCTGTCGGCAACGGGGACAGTACTTGTTCATGACACTCTTCACTTTCATTTGAGAATCACCAGACTCAGGTTGTGGGACCCGGCTTTAGGTCGTTTATAACCATTGGGGCGTGAGCTAACGTGTTTGACGGAATGGTTCCATCAGAACCAGCCGAGCTGCGTTCCCACGTGCGCTATGACTAGGGAAACCACAAGCATAGATGCAAAGATCACGACCAAGGTAGGTCCAACCTTGATACCAGGAGTTTCGTCCTCGAAGAAGCGTATGAGGCCAGCTCCGCCGGAGGGCATCGGCCCTTCACCTTTCTTCTTCCTGCGTTTCTTTTGGGTCTTAGGCAT
>Ga0114919_10003116_pt1 | contig 13410 bp, 11 predicted proteins | sample BlataG_FD_88682 | JGI IMG/M metagenome (GOLD analysis project Ga0114919, IMG submission 88682) | Deep subsurface microbial communities from Black Sea to uncover new lineages of life (NeLLi) - Black_00105 metaG | ecosystem: Environmental > Aquatic > Marine > Oceanic > Sediment | place: Atlantic... | reverse complement strand
TGTTGTGGGTGGGTGGTGTGGGGGGGGGGGGGGGGGGGGGGGGGGGGGGGGGGGGGGGGGGGGGGGGGGGGAATATACAAAATAGATGAGAAATAACACTGTGTAGAAGTGTGAAGAGTTTATACAGGAAAATGGTGTGCTGCTCTCTCTCTCTCTCTCTTACCTCCACCGCCGCCGCCACCATCTTGGCCTTCGTCCTCCTTCCGACTGACGGTCGCAACGTCTCCAAAAGTTGGAGATCCAATATTCACAATTCCATCTTCCTCATATCCTTCTTCTTCTTCTTCTTCTTCTTCTTCAGGTTTAATCTCTACTGTATCAAGGTTGTGTATTATTGAGATGTCCTTGTATGCCAGCCATTCATCCGGGTCGGTCAACTGACTCCATGCCTCTGTGCCTGGCTCATCTTCGGCTGGCTTCATCGGAATGCCCAATGGTCCTAACTTCATATTTCTTCTGATCAACTTATTTGTGAATATTTTGACGTATACATACAGAGATATTATGAAAAAATGGACCTTGAAAATAATAGGAAGGGTTACTATGAGGAAGAGGAGAAAGTGGGAGAGGGGGGAGGGAAGCTGTCTCAGTAGTATAGCCTTGGTCAACAGGTGGAAAAGTATCAGCACAGATTGGTGTGCTGATAAATGATAGATAGTATGCAAGGGGTGTGTATAGATATTGCTCGTGTTGGCTTACAAAATCTATAATATCATATATATGTATAGTCATAACTAATATATAATCTATTCTTAGTCCATGACCATTGCCTTTTTCAATAAACGACCGACAGTGTCAGATGGCTGTGCACCGACTGCCAACCACTTCTTGATAGCTGGAGCGTTCAAGTTTGCCTCCTTGTTGAGAGGATTGTACCATCCCAAATATTCCAATGGTGCACCATCTCTTCTGACTCTGGAATCAATGGCTATAATTCTATAAAAGGGGAGTTTCTTACGGCCAATTCTAGTGAAGCGGATGGCGACGCGAGCCTCGACGGCGGGCATGCGAGACGAGCTCAGAACTGGAGCGCTGATGGCCTGCATATGTATGAAATGGATACGTTGGGTTGCGATGAGTGTCAAAAGGACAAGAAATGGAGCTGTGACGTCGGTATTGTTGTAAGCATTGTGTGGCCGGGGATAGGGTGGTGCATGCTGTAGGACTTACCGGTGCTCTAAGAGCAGTTGTATTTGCTACATTTGCCTTAAAGCCAATATTCGACCCTGTAGGCACGAAAGCGCCACGCAAAATTGCTGACATTTATGGTAAAATGAGGATGATGGAGATGAAAGAAAGTGACTTCTGAAGTGCAAACTTAGGGTCTCAAGATGATGGAATGGGCTTGGACTTGAGATTATCAACATCTATGAAGCTCTGAGCACAATGCAGCTGACTTTAAGCAAGGAGCCTCCCACACCTCTTCCCTCTCTTCGCCGAAGTTGGGAGCGCTTCCTCCTCTTCGTTTCTCCTCTCTCCAAGCCATGCCATACCCCAGCATGGCCAAGTCAAAACTGCGTGTCTTGAAGAGAAAGCCCACACTTTCACCCTAATAAATATGATCTAAGGAGTTTTCTTGATTGTTCAGAAGTGTATACTGCTCGTTCTAGTAGGAGCCTTTAGAATGCTTTGAGACAAATTTCCTCAACTAAATTAACATTACTATGGTTAAAGTAAGTTTGATACCCCTACATAATAGCAATAAGTACCCTTGCTATGAATGATGCATTTATTGAAGCAAATACCCCACTGCACCCTACTCACCACCCTTCCCCATTCACATCCATTATTGCAGAAGCCCCAAGGTAAAAAGCCAGAGGGTGCAGACATCACCAACTACTTTGATGCTAATAGAAGAGATGTTAGCGCTGCACCAAGGGTAACAACTGCACAGGTAAGACCCATCCCAAGGAAAACTAAGAAGTAATCTAGCACAATTGTCTCCAAATTTGCTCACTTTCTAACTTTCCGTTTCCCTATCCGCAGGTATCACCTCCCCAGAGCATCCCTACATCTAGCTACGTACACCAACACCCTCCAGCTCCACTTCAAGAGCAACCAGTCATCCCCGCCAATCCTGCTCCCATTAATCACCGCCATCTAATGGAGGAAGACACCATAGATGTACGTAGCTTTCAACCCTAGCCCTCTTTCTTTAAATGAATATTCCCATTTATTCTAACCCCATATCCCCTTTTACCATATGCAGTATGATTTCAGTCAAGATAAAGTCATCTGGGCTTCCCCAACTGAAGCATCCCCACCACCACCCCAAATGGCAGGCGACTCAGCAGACGCCCAAGCCAAACGTAGATTCGCCAACATAGCAGCATCACATGCTCCACATCCCTCCAACCACCACCCATCCAACCATATAACAGGTAATTATACTACTGGAGGTATAACTGCAGGACCATCTGGTACGTATACTGCAGCAGCAGGACCAGGAGGAGGAGGTGGAGGTGCCCTCATGTTTTCACAACATGACTACCGCATGCACAACCAACACCCACATCAAGAGCTAGCCAACCTCCTCAATATTAATGGTAATAGTAATGCATCTGGGGATAGTTATCAATATGGTTCTCATCACCATCATCATCAGAGTGGTGGTGGTCAGCAAACATATAGAAATGGTCATCCTAAGAATAATAACAGGAGAAGCAACGCAACATCTCCTCAGCTGATGTATGAAGAAGAAGAGGGAGACGATGGAATTAATTATGCCACCCAAATCCTACCTGGAGGCATACCTGAAGTATCAGCTGCAGCGGGAGGAGGAGGAGGAGGCCCATTTAGTGTTGGAGGACACACACCAGCATCAACCATCACCTTGCCTCATCATCGTCCTTTTAACAATAAAAGACCTCGCCTTCTCCATAAAACTATTCTCAGAACATCATCTGATGGAGTGGATATAGGAATAGGTGGAAAGAGAGGGGTGTCAACACCAGCTAGTGCCCTGGGCATTCTGCCCGGCAATACTTTTTATGATGGTGGTGGTCATCATCATCATTTAGCAGCCGGAGGAGGTGGAGGAAGAGGGGATGGTAGGATGCATAGGCAGATTGAATATGGCAATGGCACTGTAGACAGTATTATTACTACTACTGCTACTACTGCTGGTGACGGTGAGGGTGGTGGTGGATCACAAGGTGTAGCAGGGGTATCTGCAGTAAGGTTTGCTGATGATACAGTCGGTGGTGAAGATGGAAATGTAGGGAATGGTACCTCTGATGGGAAAAAGAGAAGGAAAATGCTGCCTCTACTGAATGAGATTAAATCATTGCTCCAGCAGCCCCAAGGCATCCAAGACGGTGGGCTCTCTGATAATGTATCGTTGTATCAAGGTGGTGATGGTGGTGGTGATGCTCCTGTAGCTGGTGTTGGTGGTGGTGCTGGTATTACGAGTGCTACTCCAGCTGCAGCAGCACTTGTTGAAGCTGCTGCACCTGTACCTGTAGTAATAGCAGGAGGAGGAGGAGGAGGAGGAGGAGGTTGGAATGGATGGGATAGTGACGATGATGTTGATGATGGTATAGATGATGATGCCATCCTGGCTGCTGTCTTTGAAGTAGAGAAACATCAAACTACCATCATTGCACAACCATCAGCAGTACCTATTGTACCATTACAGAAGCTATTGGTGCAGGGGGAGCAATTAAAACAAGACCCTCCCGTTGTCGTAACGACGACAGCAGCAGCAGAAATGCAGAAAAACATAACTACTACTACCACCACCACTGCTATTATTACTAGTGAGCCCCAAGACATTCCATTAGCTGGAGACAGAGAGAATGTTCACCACATCATTGAAGCAGTGTTCCCCCCAGACCCCACCACCCCCAACTCAGTGCTCACCCTAAAACTCAGAAACAAATACAAAGGCACCACAATCTGGGTCTACCTGTATGATGCCTGGGGCCAATACCCCCAAATCTATGAAGCAGGTGACCCAGTAAACTTGATTGTAGATAGCATCGACTGGAAGCCAGAGAAGGAAGGAATTGAAGGTTGTTGCTGCGTAAATGAAGCACAAGGACTGCTAGTTACCTTTCCAGATCTGTTGCTCTCATGTAGCAGTGAAGTGTCTGAAGTACGAGCAGAGTGCGTCAGAAGCTCAGTCATAAAATATTTGTGGGACGATGAAGCACCAGGAGGAAATGCAGCCATGATGGCGGGCACATTGACGCATGAGCTCATTCAAGATGCCATGGTGACGGGTAAATGCAGCATTTCTGATTTGAAACAAAAGACTGAGGATTTGTTGGTGGATTTCAGACCGAAAATGAGGGCTGCTGGGTTGAGTGAAGAGAAGGCGAGGGAGGACATTAGTAGCTCTCTGGCTGATATTTCTCACTTTTTGGAGAAGACATTGGTGTTGCCATTGGAAAAGAAAAGATGTGGTGGTGGTGTTAATGGAAGGTCTGTGGTATCTCCTCCACCCAACCCTTATAGCACCCCCACTAATGGCGGTGGGGGTGGAGGAGCTACTAGACAGCAGCAGCAGCAACATGCTGCCTTCCAGCCAATCTTGCCTGAAGGCAGAGTGGTGAACAATGTGGATCAAATCCACCCCAACACCAGCCAACAAGCCCAACAAGCAATGATCATCAGTGAAGTGATCGACATTGAAGAACACATCTTCTCCAGCAAATTTGGACTCACTGGAAAAATAGATGCATCTCTCAAAGTGCAAGTTGGCCAGCCCCAACTGACGTGCCAAGACCCATCCAACTCGCGTAGAATGGTGATCAGCGACAGACAATTAACTGAGTTTGGAGAGCCTAGTACTGCCCCTATGGAAATCAAAACTGGAAAGGACCACAACAGTCATGAACACCAACTTCGATTGTACCTGTTGCTGATGGAGGAGGAATATGTTGAAAAGATCAGACACGGTGTGCTGTGGAACTGCAACCCAAAGAATGCCATCGCAAAGCTGGTGACCAACAAACACATGGATCTATCTTGGTTGTTGACAAAAAGGAACCTGCTGGCATCTGCGCTCGGGCATAGAGATGCCTTGTCAGCTGGAGGCGGGCATAGAGTGCTGCCTCCAGTGACTGGATTTAAGAATGAAGCGTGCGGCAAGTGCTACCGTCAAGCAGACTGCGCCATTGTTGCGAGTGCCGTCGAGGGTCTGTCCAAGGATGACTTCCTAGCAATGGCACACCCCACTGAGCAGCTGGACGGCTATGTCCGCAACAATCTTGTCTCAGTGTGGGATCAGTATGCATCTCAACTGACTGATCAAGAAAAGTACTTCATCTCCTTCTGGTTGAGGAAGATTCATGAGGAAGAGAGAAGAGCCAATGCTGATCATCACAAGATATGGTCAAAGAGAGGAAGTGAGAGGGAAGCTGCTGGGGAGCCCTGTATTGCTGGGTTGAAATTAGTACATGTTGGGTCTTCTGATGGCGGTGATAATAATGGTAGTGGCGCATGGATGTACACATTTGAAAAGGCAGATGGCTCCAGTCTGAGTGCAGTGGTAATACCTATGAATGAGTCTCTCACCCTGAGCATTGAAGGCAAACACATTATGATATTGAATGTCAATTTCTCCCACCGCTGCGATAAGAGTCTGACAGTTATGTCTTACAAGAAGCTCCGTCCTGAACACATGATCTTCAACGATGATCAAGGCTTGTACAGAGTGGATAAAAAGGACTATGTCAAGCAGTATGGTACTTTGAGGCGCAACCTGACCAGAATCTTCACCCGAGAACGCCCCCCTCAGAATAATAATCATCATCAAAATACAAGAGCTTATGGCAATGGACGTAGGTCAAGTGGAGCCAATCATAGAGAGCTGATAATATTTGCCAATTTACGCCGTTGGGTGGTGGAAATGGAAGCCCCGGATACTCCTCCAAGTGAACAGGAAGGAGGAGGTCTTCCAGAATACAATCCACCTCCTGGGGACATGATGAATGAAGAACAGATCTACGCTGTGAGAAGAGCTCTATGCAACAAGAGCTACCTACTAGTTGAAGGCATGCCAGGAGCAGGCAAGACCACCGCTATTGCAGCCATGGCAGCTGCATTGGCAAGCCAAGGGAAGAAGGTCCTCCTCGTCTCCCCAACCAATGACGCAGTGGACAATGTACTGGTAAAGCTGTATGAAAAGGAAATGAAATCATTCCTCAGAGTCGGCAGCAGAGCCAATGTCCACCCAGTGGTGCTTGAATTCATGCAAGGAGGGAAATACTACCCCACTGAAGGTATGAATCAGCAAGGATTTGCTAAAATGCTGGAAAATGTCTCCATCTTTGCCACCACCTGCAGCAGTTGCCACAGAGAGGAATTAGCAGGCATGGTGTTTGATGTTTGCATCATGGAAGAGGCAGGAATGATATCTCTACCCATGGCGTTGGGTCCGCTGAGCAAAGCCAGTTCCTTCATCTTGGTGGGAGACAAACACCAGCTGGCTCCTCTGGTCCGATCGGCTGAGAATCAAGTGGACAGTAGTGGTAGTGGTGGGGGGGAAGAGCAAGGTATGGGTGTCAGTCTTATGTCAATGCTGCAGGCTAAGCATCCTTCTGCAGTTGTCAGACTGTCTCTTCAGTACCGTATGTGTGAAGATATCATGCAGCTGCCCAATAGGTTGGTGTACAGTGACAGACTTAAGTGTGGTAATGCGGCTGTTGCTGATGCAAGGTTGATGTTGCAGCCTGCTCAGTTGGCTAGAGTCCAGCGTCCTTGGTTGAGAAGAGTGTGGGATCCAAGCTGTAGGGTTGTGTTTTTGACTACGAGCAAAGCTGGGTTGGGTGAACAAATTGTAGGTGGTGGTAATAATGTGATTGGAAATGATAATGGAGGTGGTGTGGGAGCAATTGGAGTAGCAGCAGGTGGTCGTAGTGGTGGTGGACCTTCATCAGCCACACCACCATCCAACTTTGCCGCTTCCATCATCACCATGAATGGCAACCATGGCACCGACAAACCCGTCTGCGCCAACAAGAACGAAGGTGAAGCTCGAGTCGTCATCGAACTCCTCCGTTGTGCCATGAACCACCTCAGCCTTGTCGACCCCGACCCCGACACAGCCCCCAATTCCGGAAAACCCATCGCCGTCATCTCTCCTTACAAAAACCAAGTCAACCTCATCCTCCAGTGCGCCAGCAGATCCGACATCCCTCCCGACTCCTTTGTCTGTTCCACTGTGGACAAATCTCAAGGCAGAGACTTTGATTGCGTCATCTTGTCAATGGTGAGAAGTAACGAGCACGGGGAGGTGGGCTCTCTCCTGGCTGATCTGAGCAGGTTGAATGTGGCTATTACGAGAGCTAAGAAGAAGCTAATCATTGTGGGGAATCATGAGACACTATCGTCAATGCCAGCAGAGGATGCAAAGACTGGGCACTTGAGAAAGCTGGTAGATATTGTGGAGCAAAAGGGGTGGATACAAGAGCTGCCTGCATTGTTTTTGGAGGAGTGAACAGAGAGAAGGAAATGGAGGTGTCGAAAAGGTTTTATAGTTTTTGATTTAAAAATATTTATGCTTGTTCTTGATATTGGTTCATATAGGCTATTTGTGTTGAGGCTTGGTAGTGTTGACAAGCCGATCCGCCATGGTAAATACTGCCGGTAGAAGCTGAGAGAGAGAGTAAATAGATAAAATGAGGAACTCTCCACAAAGAAAACGTAATTCTATTTCTATTGCCATTGTATAAATATATGGTTTTGCAGGTGTAAAATTATTAATATAACTTTACAGCACTATGCACCATTCTCAACAATTTCAACAACAAGATCGCACCATGGCCGCCCCTCCTATAGCAATATTATCTTCCTCCCCGTCCCCCCGTGAACCTTCTTCCTCCATAGTCCTCTTGGAGAGAACATTCCCTAGAGCCAAAGCATCACAATGCCTCGGATAGGCATGAATCATATACAACGCAGCTTGCAGTGGATTAAGAATCCTAGCTGTAGTAGCACAATTGAACTCCATCACCGCTCTTTGTTCTCTTCTCAGATTATCCTTGATATTATCCAGCACCGCCGACAGCTCAGCATTGGATCTCGCAATGGGTAGGTAGCTGGCTGTTGACATGGCATTCATTCTCCCCTCTACAGTGGTGTCTGAAAAGATCCTAGTAGACTGTTGTGGGAGGAGAAGAGCCATACCTTTGAGGTTTAAGTTTTGACGTTCTTGATAGATGCCCTTCATTTTTGACAAGTGGCTTTGGCGGAGCATTAATAGGGACTGTTGCTGCTCTGTAGTGAGGTGAAGAGCGTCCAACACACGACCCCATCCGGCTTGCTCTTCTTCCAAGATACCAACTCTAGGGAGTTGATCTGGGTCCGGGGTTATTAACTCTAGCACTCTGACTCCTTCGGCTCTGACCGCTGCTTGGCATAGCTGGCAAGACCGACCCACCAGTTGGCCCAGCTCCACCATGATCGACTGGTCAATGCTGGAGGTGGTGGTGGGGTCGGCGTCTAACAAATCATTTACTGTGAGGTACACTTTCAGTTTATCTACTTGGTCTGTGAAGCCCTTTTGGAAGTCTATGCCTGCAATGTCGGTGGGGAGGACGTCGCAGGATACTAATACAGGCATCATCGTGCCATTTGATTGGACAGTGGTGGTGGTGGTGGTACCGCAACATGCTGGTTTTGAAGGTGGTACTGCAGTAGTATTCAGTTGACCACTTTGTTGGTTTTGATCTGGAGATGTGCTCCTTGTATTATCGCCATCCATAGTTATAAGGTTGTTTGCGTCGCTATTCTTACCCTCCAATATTATCTGTTGACCATTACCTCGACTGGCAGCAGCAGCAGCTGCAAGAACAGCATCTGCTCTTTCATCCAGTTCCCTCTTCAATCTTTCTATTTCCCTTTCTTTTTCTACTAATTGACGTTGAAGCACCTCATTCAGGTCTTCAAGAAGCTTGTTTTGAGCTTTGACTGCGTCTGCAGAAGCTAATTGGTCTTCAAGTTCTTTGACTTGAAGTTCCAATTCATGAAATTTTTGTTTCTTTCTTTCTCTGTATCGTTGTTGGGCTACTTTGTTGGCTTCTTGTTGAGACTTCGTCTTGCCTTTGTCTTGGTGACCGTTCATATCTGCATTAATGTCAATGTCTATGTCATTATCATTATCATTATTATCTGCTGCAGCTGAAGTTGTCCTAGTGGTCCTCCTCGTTGACAATCCCACTACTGGAGGAAGAGGAAGATCTCCAAATAATGAGGAATCTAAGCCTCCGTTTGAAGAATCAAGTCTGGGTACTTTGGTGGCGGTGCCATCAAATGGGATGGAGCCTGGGGCCGAAGAAGAAGAATGGACGGAGGGTGAGTTGTGTTGGAGATGTGGAGATATGTGAGGGTCGGTAGTGCAAGGGAAATTGGGGGTTGTGATTAGGGAACAGCATGGGGATAGGGGTTTGAAGTACTTACCTTGTCTCTTGCTTCTGTTGCTCAATTCAGCGATGTAACTATCAAAGAAAGTGTCAACTGGGACAAACCTGTGATCATATTTAAGAAAATTCAAAATAATCTGTGAGTTCGCGTGTCCAACAAGGGTTTTGTGTAGTTCACAGCAATGATACCAACATACTCTTCATCAGGATCGAATAAACCTATGTTGAAAGGTTGCTCTTCACCCATTTTCCTACACTTGCTTCTAGCGATTTCTGTAATTTATTGAGCTAGCAATCCTTTATCCCTTCTGAGATTAAACTGCTGTGTCTGCAATAATGTAATAAAAATCTATGGGTGCTGCTCAGGATCGTGGCGACTATATTCTCTCAAAAACTATTCTATCAACCTACAAATCTGGTGGGAGGTGGGACGTCCAGATATCGATACATAAAGCTCCCCTCCCATTTCCCCTCTCACTTCCTGATCATATTGAGGGAGCCCCAAGACCTCAATCACTACCTCCTAGATAAAGATCCTGACAATTCGTGAAAGCTCTAGAAGAGCCTATTTCCATTCAGAAAACAGAGAGTTTGGGTTGCAAGTACAGGGGAGGGCTATTTGAAAATGGAGCGCTCACCTCCAGCTGCCTCACATGAGTCTCTCGCCCTTAGATGATGGCTAAAACAGTTGCACGAGGCTGCATTGGTACAAACCAATAGACTATCATCTTGTGCGACCATAAAATAAGACAAAATAGTTCAATAAAACCGCAAATAAGGTACTCACGTCTCCGACCAACCAGTAATCCAGCTTCTTGGATGTCAGCTGTTTCATTTACTCGCTATATCCAATCAGCTTTCCCGCGTATCACCAAGCCTTTCTCATCTACTTCCTGTCTTAACAAGACTAGAAACGCCTACCTGTTCTCCACCAGATCTCCAACAATGGCCACCACTGCCGCCCCCGCCGCCAGGAGTGCCCTCGACGAGATGAAAAGCGGGGCATTTGTCCGCAAAGACTCTGTATACCGCAACCGTATCGAAAAAGAAGGCAAGCATCCTCCAGAAGCTGACCGCTACCACCTCTATGTCTCTCTTGCTTGCCCATGGGCCTGTCGTTGTGTCGCGGGTCTCTATCTTAAGGGTCTTCAACACTCCATCGGTCTGTCTGTCGTTCACCCCACTTGGCAACGCACCAGAGCCGACAACCCAGACGACCAGCACACTGGCTGGGCATTCTGCACTCCAGGCACAGATGCTGCCCCATTTTCCAGCTCCACAGGGCACGGAAGCTTCCCTTGCCATGACAGTTGCATCCCCGACAACGTCAACAACACCAAATTCATCCGAGATCTCTACGAACTAAGTAACGACACCAACGGCAAGTACACGGTTCCTATCCTCTGGGACAAGAAGCTTAATTGCATTGTAAACAATGAGAGCAGTGAAATACTTAGAATGTTCAACGCAGACTTTAATGACACTTTGTCCAAGAATCCCACTGTGGATCTCTACCCAGAAGAGCACCGAGCTGCTATTGACGACATCAACGACTGGGTCTACCACTCCATCAACAATGGAGTATATAAATGCGGCTTTGCACAGTCTCAAGAAGCCTACGACACAGCATTTGACGAGCTCTTCTCTGCTCTTGACAAGGCAGAAGCCATGCTGACAAAGCAGAGGTTCTTACTTGGTGATGATCTAACAGAGGCAGATATCCGTCTCTTTGTCACCTTGATCCGATTTGACGAGGTGTACACCGTTTATTTCAAGACTAATAAGAAGTATATCAAGGACTATACAGCTTTATCTAACTATGTTAAAGATTTGTATCAGACCAAAGGTATTAAGGAAAGTGTGGACATGTGGCATATCAAGACACATTACTACACTAGCCACCCCAAGTTGAACTATTATGCTATTGTGCCCAAGGGAGGGGAGGCTTGGTGGGAGGGGGATCACGATAGACATAGATTGGCTAAGAAACCTGTGGCATGGATGGCTTAAAGTTAACAGGAAAAGTGCATAGTAGAGGGAAGAGGTGGAGGAGAAGACTTGTTGTGTTGTGTGTGTGTGGGGTGTGGGGTGGGGGGTCCCTTCTTTGGTTGTTCTTTAAGATTGAATCTATAGACAGATGAGTGTAGAGTTGATTTGATTTTTATTATTGTCATTCACATTTAATGATAACAAAATATTTAACAATCACTAGTTCTACTTTTACAAAATAATCATCACGATACAGTTGCTATCACCTTTTAATGTTTTAAATCATTCTATTCCTCCTCCTATTTCCCTTTTCTAACTTCCAGGTTCACTACCACCGGGCATAGACATCAAATCACTATCATCCCCATCAAAATAATACTTCATAGCAGCTGCCATTCTTGCACTCTTATTAGGGTGATAATTCATATGAGCCATGACCGGTCTCGGTTGACTGCCCTTGGGCATGTGCCTGACAAACTTAAACAGCACCTTGGAGTTCATAAACTTATGAATATCCATCACTCTAATAGAAACCTGTGGAGCCTTTCTTTCTTTATAAGAGTAATAAGACATTTCTTCATTGTAGGCAGTTTGATCCCATACCTTTTCCCTCTCCAACCTGGCTGCCAAGCGGGTCATAAAGTCAATGGTTCTCTCGTTTGATCTTAAGAAGAACAGTCCTGAGTTCATTGCTAGATGTCTAATACCTTGAGCATACCTACTCCACCCCATTGTGGGGTCATCTATGCCCCATACTTCTCCAGCTGCACTCCCCGGGTCGAATCCATCGCTCATCCCTTCCACATCAGAGTCTCGGTGCAGGTGGTCCCATGGGTTTTGTACCACCACAATGTCGACGTCAGATAGCAATACATCCCATCCTAGTTGGAGGAATTCTAATATGATTTGATATTTCATTGCTGATATGGAGTGGTTGTCACCAGTGCCTTCATGCTGTTTAGGAATGACTACTGGACGATAGTACACTGGGACATCGTTTTGTTGTAAATAATTTCTCAATTGTTCATCAATGGCGACGACCATGTAATTAGTGGTGCCCGATTTCTGAACTGAATCTAGCCATAATTTTAGGGACGTTTCATGGATGAGGTTCATGTTGGAGATGGCAATCATGATCTCTCCCTTGGGAGCTATCTGTCTGAGGAGTTTTTCTAGTTCATTTCTTGGCTGGCCTGTATACATTTCCTTCTTGTTGCTACTAGTAGAGTAGGTGGCTGTGAGGGAAGAGGAGGACTTTTCTTTGGGGTTGTCTGTGTTTCCAAAGGAGTGGAAGAAGAAGCTACTTCTAGAGTCAGCTGCATTCTTGTTGTTATTGTGGGAGTGGATGGACTGAAGGGCGGCAGCGGGAGTGTCGGCTTCCTGTGCCCAGAGGTAGGCCTTTTCCGAGGCGATGAAGCCTAGGCATATGCCTATGATAAAAGCACCGCTAAGGACAGCTAATCTAGTCTTCTGCCCCGAGGCTTTGGAGTATTTCCCCTGAGAGTCGTCTAAACTATAGAAATTCATGGTTTTGAAAAGCGATCCTCTGCAGCGTCTACATAAATCACTAGGAGTAATGATTCACTAGTGCTAACTACTTCACAGTAAACATTTAAAATGCTCACTGCAGCTGAGAGCAGAGTTGAACAAATTTAGGGTGCAGTGCTCCGTTCTGAACCGAAATTTGAGAGGAGGAGCGTTTTAGACTTAACTGAGTCTGAGGCATGGGTGGCACCATAAAAATCATACATTTATAATAAGTGACTCCCAATTATCATGATTTTGTGATACTATACGTAATACGTGAAGTATATAGCCAAGATGGCACCCAGAAATAAAAATAACAATTCCACTGCTATCAAACTGCAGGCACAGGTCCGTAAATATACACACAGACCACCTACACGAGCACCATTCCTACCACTAGATCGCATACCGTCATCCCGTATATCAACACTCCATCTCAAATCTTTCTCCTCCTCCCCCCCCCCCCCCCCCCCCCCCCCCCCCCCCCCCCCCCCCCCCCTCCCCAACCCCCACCCCCCCGCCACAC
>Ga0114919_10003115_pt1 | contig 13414 bp, 11 predicted proteins | sample BlataG_FD_88682 | JGI IMG/M metagenome (GOLD analysis project Ga0114919, IMG submission 88682) | Deep subsurface microbial communities from Black Sea to uncover new lineages of life (NeLLi) - Black_00105 metaG | ecosystem: Environmental > Aquatic > Marine > Oceanic > Sediment | place: Atlantic... | reverse complement strand
GGGTCCTCCGGCCCGACGGCACCCTCTGGCTGGCAATCGGGGATGAGTACGCCGCCGAACTCAAGGTGCTTGCCACCCGTGAGCTTGGTTTCACCTGCCGCAGTTGGGTCGTGTGGTACTACACCTTTGGCGTGAACTGCCGACAGAAATTCAGCCGCTCGCATGCTCATCTCTTTCATCTCGTTCGCGACCCCAAGGCATTCACCTTCAACACCGACGCCATTCGTGTGCCCTCGGCCCGCGAGCTGGTCTACGGTGACCGGCGAGCCAACCCCAAGGGACGGCTCCCCGACGACACCTGGATCTTGCGGCCACAGGACCTCCCGGACGGCTTTTCGTCAGCGGAAGACACCTGGTACTTCCCGCGGGTCTGCGGCACCTTCAAGGAGCGGTCCGGCTGGCACGGTTGCCAGATGCCGGAACAACTACTGGGACGAATCATCCGGGCCTCCAGCAACCCCGAAGAGCTTGTGCTCGACCCCTTTGCCGGAAGTGGCACCACGCTCGCGGTCGCCAAGAAGCTGGGAAGGGATTTCCTGGGCTTTGAACTCTCCGAGGCCTACGCTGAACAAATCACCATGCGATTGGACGGCATCCGGGTCGGCCAGCAACTCGATGGATCGCCGGAGCCGCTCAAAAGTGTTCCGGCAACCGCCGCTGGCAGGACGCTGGCAAGCCGAACAACAAAACGCACCAGCCGGCGCCGGGCCTCGAAGGCTAATGGCCCCGGCTTGTTTCCCACCGAACCTCTACCCGAAGATGTCCCCGGCAGGGACGCAACGGCGATCGCTTCGACAACCAACGATAAGGCGACGTCCTAAACTGCCGGGCGGCCGGACGACCTATTGTTCTTAGTTTTTCACGCACCTTTCTGAAGAGGACTTTCGATGAAATACGGCATTAATCTTCTACTCTGGACCGACCGCATGCATGACGGACTGATGCCGGTTATCGAGCAGGTGAAGGCAATGCGTTACGACGGCGTTGAAATGCCAATGTTTGAGCTCAACGAAGCCCTCTATACCGATTGGGGCAAAAAGCTCGATGATCTCGGCCTGGAACGGACTGCCGTGACCATTCGCGGTGCCGGTGACAATCCCATCAGCCCTTCAGCCAGCGTGCGGGCTGCGGCGGTCGATGCGATGAAGAAGACGATCGACTGCTGCCATGCCGCTGGAGTGCCGATGCTGGTTGGCCCCACCCACTCGGCAATCGGCGAGTTCAGCGGCTCCGGGCCGACCGAGGATGAATTCAAGTGGGGCGTCGAGACCATGCGGCATGCAGCCGAGCACGCTGCCGGTGCCAATGTGACGATTGTCACCGAATACCTCAATCGGTTCGAGAACTACTTTCTCACCTGCGTCGAGCAGACAGTGAATTTTGTTACTGCTGTCGACCATCCCAACGTGCGGATGATGTACGACACTTTTCACGCCAACATTGAAGAAAAGGACCTCTCCTCAGCAATTGCTGCAGCGATGCCTTGGACGAAGCTTGTGCACATCTCAGAAAACGATCGCAGCACACCGGGCCAGGGGCATGTCGCCTGGGATCAGACCTTTGATGCGATCCGGGCCGCTGACTGGGATGGCTGGATGGTAGTCGAGGCCTTCGGGCTGGCCCTGCCAGCTATTGCTGCAGCAACCAAAATCTGGCGAAAGATGTACGCCACTGAAGAGCAATTGGCCAGTGATGCGCTCGCATTCATGAAGGCGCACGTTGGAAAACGCTGGGGATAACCGATAATCGAGAAGCGTCCATGCCACCGCCAGAGAACGACTCCGCCGCCGGTTTTCAGGGCCCCCCTGCAGATGGCGGCATGTCGATCGACCGGCTAGCTCAGGCCTTTGCGGCCATGATGGGAGAGCCGGACCCTTATGCGGCAGCTGAGGCTGGAGCTGAGCAAGTGGTCGAAGTCGATGCCTCTCCCGACCTGGATCAGGCGGGAGAAGGCATAGCCTCCGAGGCAGCCACCTGCCGAGTCGATCCACGGTCAATCCTCGAGGCCTTGCTGTTCGTTGGTCTGCCTGGAGGAGAGTCTCTGTCCAGTCGCCGAGTCGCGCGGCTAATGCGGGGCGTCAGAGCAGCTGAGATCGATGAACTGGCTGCCGAATTGGGTGCCGAATATACCGCCAACGGCTGCCCCTATGAAGTCGTCTCCAATGCCTCTGGCTGGCTGCTGCGGCTGCGGGATGAGTACCGGCAGTTCGGCGTCCTGCTCGAGGCCAAGACCCGCCGGGTACGGCTCGACGCCACTGCACTCGATACCCTTGCGGTGGTCGCCTGGAATCAGCCAGTGGCCAGAGGCAAGCTCGCTGAACTTGGCTGTGATGCTAGCCCCGCTCTTCTCCGGCAACTTGTACGGCGTGGCTTACTTGAACTGGTCAAACCATCCAGTGACGGTGCTGATGCTTCTGGCGGTGAACCTATCTACCGGACAACAAAAAAGTTCCTCGACGTCTTTCAACTCCGAACTCTGGATGATTTGCCGGACCCACGCGAGCCGCCCCGATAATCACCCCCCCGATAACCACCGCCCCGTCAGCCTCCCGACAGCCAAGCCTTCACCTGCTCAATCGCTTCGGATTGACTCGCAAGCCTGCCGTCCAGTTGAAGATTTCGTAGCCTGCGAAGGGCTTGCCCAACCGCTGGCCCGGCGGCTACCCCGAGAGCCAGCAACGCATCACCGTCAAGCAGCGGAGGCGGATCGAGGTCGGCGGCGGGACGTTCCACCTGCTGGCTTACCCATGCGGCAGTCTCAGCCGCAGTAGTGCCGTTTGCCGCAAAAGCTCGCAACAGGTCAGCCAGCCGGAATCGGTGGGCATCAGCAAGCCAGGGCTGAAGTTTGGACCAGGGCAGGTTGGCAGGGTCGTCCACTGCCGCTGCCGACACGATTGCCGTGACGGCGGAAACGAGCCAAGCGGCCAGTTTCCGTTCATGATTCGCCAGCCGCAAGCGATGGCCGAGCCGGCCAATTATCGCCGAATCGTCGCGGCAGAGAATCGCCAACGCCAGCGGCAGATCGGGTTCATCGAGGGCAGCAAGTGTGGTGGCAGCAGACGACCAAAACGCCGATGTCTTGTCGGAAAATTCATGGAAGACCGGTTCGACCAAGCCTGTATCAACGAGCAACAAGATTGCTTCGCTGCGACCGGGGCGGGAGCACATCGCCCGCAGTTCAGCAGCAATTCGCTCAGGGCTGACAGATTTAACGAGATGGGCCATCGATTCGATCGCCCGGCGGGTCTCCCGCTCGAGCGGAAAACCGAAACCAGCTGAGAATCGCACTGCCCGAAGTATCCGCAGATGGTCTTCGCCGAAACGCATGCTCGGAACACCGATTGCCCGAACGACGCCTGCGGCCAAGTCCGCCTGGCCCCCAACATAATCGATCACTTCGTCCTTGAGGGGATCGAAGAAGAGACCGTTGATGGTGAAGTCTCGCCGCAGGGCATCTTCACGAGCGCTGCAGAAGGTCACCCCGGCCGGATGCCGGCCATCGGTGTAGGGGGCGTCAGCACGAAATGTTGCCACCTCAACTTGCCCCGCAGGCTTCGGCCCCAGAACGGTGATCACCCCAAAGGCAGCCCCGACAGCAAGCGTCCGACGATGACCGAAAATTTCACGAACGGTGTCCGGTCTCGCAGAGGTTGCAATGTCATAGTCGGACGGCGTGCGGCCCAGCAGTTCGTCACGGACGCAGCCACCCGCCCAGACCGCCTCGTGGCCAGCCCGACGCAGCCGGGCCACCACCTCGAAGGCAAATGCTCGGGCGGCGGCCGGGTCTGTGGCACGAGGGGGCATGGCAGCGGAAACTTTCTCGACAGAAGCAACAGTTTGCCAGTATTGTCAGACAGAATCTCCGGCAAGCAACTGCGCCCGGATACGACGGTGATTCCCTTGAAAGCCACCGCAATGAGCCTCCCAACCGAAATCGAACCGCGTGAGGCAGCGACTCTGCTGGCCGAATCGCCCGACAGTCTCTTGCTCGACTGCCGGACACCGGAGGAATACGCCACGGCCAAAATTGGAGGAGCCCGGCTGATTCCAATGCAGGAATTGACGGAGCGGCTCGATGAGATCGAGGCTTGGCGGCCGCAGCGGATAGTCGTTCACTGCCATCACGGCGTCCGTAGCCTCCGGGTCACCAACTGGCTGCGGCAACAGGGGTTCGAACAAGCCCAAAGCATGCGGGGGGGTATCGAAGCCTGGAGCAACGAAGTGGATCCGTCGGTGCCGACGTACTGACCGATCTTTTGACGAAAAGCCCGAAAACCCTCCTGCTACTTTTGCAGTTTGCCAACAAAAAGGTATTCTTCCCAGACAGAATGCGGCGTAAGCGGGGACCATACCAGACATCTGTTTCCCACATTCGCCGACCTTCTTCCACAAACTTTGGTGTCAGTGAGCCTTTTATGCCCGGCACCATTCACCCGAGGAGATTCTCATGCCCAATGCCGCACCGATTAGCGATTCTTTTCGTCTGTCCCGCCGCAACGCCGTCAAGATGGCGAGCGTGGCAGGCGGCGCGGTCGCCGCGATGAGAAGCGTTCACGCTCAGTCCCCTTCGACCGAACTGATTCGGATTGGGTTGATTGGTTGCGGCGGCCGAGGCACGGGGGCCCTGACGCAGGCCCTCAGTGTGGAGGGCTCAAACGTCAAAGTGACCGCGGTCGCCGATGCCTTTGAGAAGAATATCGACCGGACGCTGCGGGCGATCGAGAAGATGCAGGACAAAGTCGATCTCCCTAAGGAGCGACAGTTCTACGGACTCGATGCCTACAAGCAGGTGCTTGAGCATTGCGATCTCGTTATTCTGGCAACCCCGCCCGGCTTCCGCCCGAGTCATTTCGAAGCGGCGATTAATGCCGGCAAGCATGTCTTTATGGAAAAGCCGGTCTGCGTTGACAGTGCAGGTGCCCGGCTTGTTCTTGAGGTCGCCAAGAAAGCTGATGAGACCAACCGCAAGGTCGTAGTCGGTCTGCAGCGGCATTACCAAAACACCTACCGCGAGACGATCAAGCGAGTTCGTGACGGCATGGTCGGCGAGATCATCGGCGGCCAGGTCTATTGGAACGGGAGTGGCATCTGGTACCGGAAGCGGGAAGAAGGCATGAACGAGATGCAGTTCCAGGTCCATAACTGGTACCACTTCAACTGGCTCTGCGGAGATCACATCTGCGAGCAGCATGTCCACAATATTGACGTAGCCAACTGGTTTCTCGATATGACCCCCGAATCGGCATACGGTGTGGGTGGCAAGCAGAATCGGGTGCCTGGCCAGCCAAGCGAAATCTATGACCATCACGCAGTGAACTTCGCCTACCCCAACGGAGTGCGAATTGCCAGCCAATGCCGGCAGTTCCCCGGTGGACAAAATCGTGTCAACGAGGAATTCCAGGGGACAAAGGGCTTTGTGAAGATCGGTGAGATCACCGACTACTCCGGCAAGGTGCTCTGGAAGTGGGAGGGTCCGAATCCGAATCCTTATCAGGTCGAGCATGACGAACTGCAGGATGCCATTCGTAACGACAAGCCACTGAACAATGCCTATTACGGTGCAACCTCGAGCTTTTCATCCGTCCTGGGGCGAACGGCGACCTACACCGGAAAGCCGCAGTCGTTCAATGATTTGCTCGCCGCTGACTTCAGCCTGATGCCAACTGACCTCACCTGGGAGTCGACCCCGCCGGTCGTCCCGGACGCTGACGGCAACTATCCGCTGCCAATGCCAGCGACATACAAACTGCCGAAAAAAATGGCATGAAGCCCATCATTTGTGGCTGATGTTCCATTGTGACATTCAGCGACGGAGGCCCCAAACGGAAGTGACGGGAAGGGCAAGGTATCGGATCTGCTTGCAATCCGCGGCATGGCTTTTGGCTGAGCACCGGCAGTATGAAAATCGGAATCCCGAAAGAGACCAAGCACGACGAATACCGGGTGGCCCTACTCCCGGTTGGTGCGGAAGAACTCGTGCGGGCCGGCCACGAAGTGCTCGTCCAGGCAACCGCCGGCAGCGGATCTGGCCTTCCAGATGAGGCCTATGCTGCCTGTGGTGCTCGGCTGGTCGATTCGGCGGCAGCAGTCTTTGGTGAAGCTGACCTGATCGTCAAGGTGAAAGAGCCACAGCCTCCGGAGTTGGCGCTCATCAGGTCGGGCCAGTTGGTCTTCACCTACTTTCACTTCGCTGCTGACCAATCACTCACTGAAGGTTTCCTCGCCACCGGCGCGACAGCTATTGCCTACGAGACCCTTCGAGATGACCGTGGGCGGTTGCCCTTACTGACTCCGATGAGTGAAGTAGCCGGCCGGATGAGCATCCAAGAGGGTGCCAAGTATTTGGAGCGGCCCCAGATGGGACGCGGCATCCTGCTAGGCGGAGTTCCGGGTGTCGCTCCAGCCGATGTCCTCGTGCTAGGGGCCGGCACGGTCGGGGCCAACGCCGCCAAGGTGGCGGCGGGCTTTGGGGCGAACATTGGACTGCTCGACACCAACCTTGAACGGCTGCGGTATCTCGACGATGTGACGCCACCGAATATCGACTGCCTCTATTCTGACCGGCACACGATTCGAGAGTGGTTGGGACGGGCGGACCTGGTTATAGGCAGCGTGCTGATCCCCGGAGCGAGGGCACCCCATCTGGTTGAGCAGGAGGACCTTGCGCTGATGAAGCCGGGGGCCGTAATCATCGATGTAGCCATCGATCAGGGGGGCTGTGTCGCGACCAGTCGGCCCACATCACACGCCGAGCCGACGTTTGTGGTTGATGGCATCGTCCATTACTGCGTCACCAATATGCCGGGGGCCGTTGGCCGAACGAGCACCTATGCGCTTTGTAACGCCACTCTGCCATACATCATCACCCTTGCCACAGGACTTGAAGCTGCAGCAACGGGTAGCCCTGCCCTCCAGTCAGCAGTGAACGTCTATCGTGGAGATCTCATTCAGCCCGCCGTTGCCGCTGCTTTTGATCTGCCCTGCAGCCGCAATCCTTTCGCTGCCGCCTGACGCCCGGTCCCATCGGGCATGGTGTCGTGGCTTTATTCGCTCTCTTTTCTCTTTAATGTTCCGAAACGCTCATGACTGATCTTGCCCCCCCCGTCCCGGCTGCCCTCCGCTGGCACGGCGGGACTGACGGACACCTCGAGATTCTCGACCAGACGCTGCTTCCCATCCGCACAGAGCAGATTCACTGCCGCGAGGTGCCGACGGTGGTCGAGGCGATCAGGATGCTACGGGTCCGTGGAGCACCGGCCATCGGCATTGCAGGTGGATATGGAATGGTACTGGCAGCTGCTGAAGCAAGCCGGCAGGCACTGTCACCACACGAAGCGATTGCCCATGTCCGCATGCGGGCCGAGGAACTGGCAACAGCCAGGCCGACAGCTGTCAATCTGCAGTGGGCCGTTGACAGGCTGCTTAGGGTTGTTGATGCGGCGAGTGATGCAACGGCCATCGATCTTTTGGCCGCCAGCCTGCTGAATGAGGCCCGTCGCATTCACGAAGAAGACCGAGAGCTCTGTGCGGCAATCGGACGGTTTGGGGCCGAAATTCTGCCTGAAGGTGACGTCCTCACACACTGCAACACCGGCAGCCTGGCAACCGGGGGCGATGGCACGGCCCTCGGCGTCATCGTCACCGCCTGGCGGCAGGGAAGACGCTTCCGGGTCTATGCCGATGAAACCCGACCGCTGCTGCAGGGAGCCAGGTTGACCGCCTGGGAACTGGTCCAGCGACAGATTCCGGTAACGGTACTGGTGGATGGTGCAGCCGCGCACCTGCTCAGGACCGGCCAAATTGGCTGCTGCATCGTCGGGGCCGACCGGATCACCGCCAACGGTGACACCGCCAACAAAATCGGCACCTACGGCCTTGCCGTTGCAGCCCGGGCCCATGGCGTGCCGTTCTTCGTGGCAGCCCCTTCAAGCAGCTTTGACCTCTCGTTACCAACCGGCGCGACAATTCCGATCGAACAGCGGGCAGCGGAGGAGGTACTCAGGCCTCTCGGGGTGCAGGCAGCACCAGCGGCCGCAGAGGCATTCAACCCCGCGTTCGATGTCACGCCAGCTGAATGGATCACAGCAATCATCACCGAACGGGGTATTATTCAGGATGTCAGTCCGGACACGGTTGCTGCAGTCCTAGCTGGCTGACAGTTTTTGTCGTTGCCAACGCAGTCACACTCGATTCTGCTTTTTGTTCACGCCATATGCCTGCCTCCCTGCCTCAGGTCGTCATTGTCGGCCGCCCCAATGTCGGCAAGTCGAGCCTGTTCAACTGGCTTTCACAGCGGCGGATCGCCATCGAAGACCCGACCGCCGGAGTGACTCGGGATAGGTTGACGCAGCGACTCGACCTTGATGGCCGAGTCATTGACCTCGTTGATACGGGTGGCATGGGTTTTGACGATCCTGACGGCCTCACCGAGCAGATTGATATGCAAATTGAGGCGGGGTTGGCCACTGCTGGAGTGGTGATTTTTGTGGTGGACGTTCGAGCCGGCCTGGTACCAGCCGATGAAGAGGTGGCAGCCCGACTACGGCAGGCTGGGGCAGACGTGCTGCTCGTGGCCAACAAGGCAGATGATGAAAAATTCGATCTGGCTGCCCACGAGTTTGACCGGTTCGGCTTCGGGCCCCCGCTGGTAACCAGCACGAAGCAAAATCGCCACCGCGATGAACTCATTGCGGCGATTCATGCCCGGCTACCGCCTGCCAGTGAAGAGGCTGCCTCAGTTGACCTCCCGGAAATGAAGGTGGCGATTGTCGGCCGCCGAAACGTTGGGAAAAGCACCTTTGTCAACGCGCTCGCTAAAGAAGAACGAGTCATTGCCAGTCCAGTGGCGGGCACAACTCGTGACAGCATCGACGTACGCTTTGAAGTTGACGGCCATACGTTTCTGGCGATCGACACACCAGGGCTGCGGCGTGCCAAAAGCCGCACCAGCGACATTGACTTCTACTCGACGCACAGGGCTGAGCGGAGTATCCGCCGAGCTGACGTGGTGCTGATGCTCTTCGATGCCTCTGAACCGATCGGCAAGGTCGACAAGCAACTGATCGATTCCATCGTCGAGCAGCAAAAACCAGTCGTGCTTGTAGTCAACAAATGGGATCTCTACGCAGGCGATGTCGAACGAAGTGAATGGTCCCAGTACCTGAAGGACACCTTCCGCTCAATGCCCTGGGCGCCTGTCACTTTCGTTACCGCCCGGAATGGCCGCAACGTCAAGGCAACGATTGACACCGCCCAAAGACTCTTCCGCCAGAGCCAGACCAGAGTGCCGACTGCCGCGCTCAATGCCATCATCCATGCTGCCACTCAGGCCAATCGGCCGCCGCCGGATAAACGGGGCAGGCCAATGCGGATTTTTTTTGCCACCCAGGTTGATACGGCCCCCCCCACGATCGTGTTGGCGACCAGCTCGCCGCAGGCTTTGACTGCACCCTACAAGCGATATCTTCTCGCTTCGTTACGGAAACAGTCAGCCTTTAGCGAGGTGCCTATCAAGCTCCTGATTCGGGGTCGGTCAAACCGGGAGTAATGCGACCGCGAACGTGAGCATGCCGCTGCTTAAGCCGCTGCTGTAACTGCTGAACATGCTGAAACTGGCCGCTGGTGATGGGCACCCCCTGGTCAAGGTCGCCCTCCGCCGCCTCTGGCACCAGCCTTTGGATGATCGCCTCGGCCAGGCGTTCAACCCCGGCCCGAGTAACAGCCGACGTTGGGATAACATGGCCTCCCGCCGTAATACGAGCTGTTTCGTCAGGCTGCAGAAGGTCTGCTTTAGTGGCGACGACAAGACGCTGGCCTGTGTCTTCGCGCACCTGAACGGCCGTCCTCAGCAGGTCCTGGGCGGGAGTTAGCTCAAGCACCAGATCGGCTGTGCCGGCCGCGGCTCGCCCCCGCATGATACCGGCCAGCTCAACGGCTGCCGGCAGTTCCTCCCGCAATTGGATTTCTCCCGCAGTGTCGACCAACTCGATCTCCCAGCCATCAAGCACCAATCGGGTTTCAAGCAGATCGCGGGTGGTGCCAGCCAATGGTGAAACAAGACTACGGGAATAGCCGGCTAGTGCGTTGACCAGGCTGCTCTTCCCGGCATTGACTACCCCTCGAAGCACGACTCTCCAGGGAACCGGTAGCCGCAGGCCGACCCGAGCTGCCCGCTCCAACCGTCGCAGATTGTGCTCGGCTTTGAACAGACCAGCAGTGGCAGCGACACTGGAATCATTCACAACTTGCTCAACACTGCTGATCTCGGCATCGAAATGCCCAGCCAATTGCCGGGAAAGGATCTGAGCGGCTCGCCAGCCGCCCGCTTGGGCAAGCCTGCTTCTGATTGAACGTTTGCCAGACTCATCAAGGGTTCCTGGCCATTCGCTTCCAGAACATTCGATCGCTCCTGCTTCACATACGGAACTGACAATCGATTCGGAAACCAATTTTCCCCCATGCGAGTGGACCTCCCAGCAATCTGCGGCCACTCGCACGAGCATTACTGGTTCCATGACGGCAAGGGCCTGGTGACGCCAGTTGGCAAACCGGGCTTCCCCCACCGCGAGCCGCTCCTGGCGTGTTGGGCCTATCCCAGTGAAAGGCTCGATGACGCGTTCCGCCGAAACCCCAGCGACACCGACGATGCTGAGGGCGCCTCCGGTAGCCGTTAACAGGGCCACCCGAGGTGGAAATTGGTCACAGGAATCTAACCGTAAACTGTTTGACATCCTAAAACGCTATGAGTAGAACCTTGAACGTCGGGGAGGTTGGAGCCGTCAGAATTCCGCCGTCTGGTGCATGTTCTGTCAAATCTCCTGCAGATGTATCGCGTCACTTGCTTTGAGAGTATCACCGTCTCCGAAAATACCCCTTCATGAGGTTTTTACTCCTCCTTTCCTAAAGGATCCACCCAATGTCAGATGGCACGCTCCCGGCCAGTTCAATTGATTCACAAGACCTTACCCAGGCAATTGATCGCCTGGAAAAAAATATCGACGCAATCAATCGTGCTCAAAAAACAGCACGATTCGTGGTGCTCGGCGGGTCACTGCTACTCATCGGCATGCTCGCTGTTTTTGGTCTTAGCCTGTTTCGGACCCTCAAGACTCAGTTGAACGAAGAGACCTTGCAGGCCGCCCTGACAGCCAAGGCGGAAGCCATCTGGCCCCAACTCAGCGAAAAGTTCACGGCGGCGGCCATGTCAGCCGTCCCGGCCTACCGCGATGAAGCACTCAAGCGGATGCAGACACTCCAACCGAAACTTCAGAAAATGCTCACTGATGAAGCCACTGCAATGGCTGACCGGTTGCCTACAGTACTGCAAGAAAAGGCATCAGCAAGTCTCGATCGAGTAACACAACAGGTTGCCACCGACGTCAAGAAGGAGGTGCCCGGCCTGACACCAGAACGAGTCGAGTCCATGTCGCAGCAACTTGTCGAGGGACTCGCACTTGAGTCTGAAAAGCTTCAGAAAATGCTTGGCGAAATCAGCCAAAAAGAGACCGATCGCATCGAATTGATGCTGAAAAAGCTTCCTGTCACTGACGCTGCGAAAGAGTCGGAAGAGCGGCTACAACAGCGATTCATGCACCACATTCTCCTCCTTGTAGATCGTGCCGTGGCTCCTGATGAGTCCATTTTGAGGTCAGATGCCCCGTTTGCCCTTGATGCTCCCACCGATTCCACCAACTGAGCGACGCTCGTGGTGAATCACCACCTGGCCTCGCTCACCACAATGACCATTTCAAACTGAATATTTTTAGGAGTACCTTCCCATGTCAGAAATGAATTCTTCCGATCCATCACTGGTCGAGAACCGCCTAAAGCAACTTGAATCCCGGCTTGCAGAGACGGCATCTCAGTCCGGTCGCAGACTGACGATCACCAGCCTGGTAATGATCAGCCTCCTTCTGGGAGCTTTCTTCTACCTGCGGTTCATCGCATCGAGTATTGCCACTTACGCCGAGGCGCCGACCCTTGTTGAATTGGTGGCTGCTCAGGTTGAGCCAAGGCTGCAAGAGGCGCCAGCTGAACTTGCCTCTTCACTGAAGGCGCAGGCTCCTGAAGTTGTCGGACAGGGAGAGAAGCTTCTGCTGGATGCGCTGCCGCAGCTTACTCAGCAGGCCGACGAGTTCTTGGTCAGCTTCTTTGAGCGAGAGTTCAAGCGTATTGAAGACGAGGCCAGCAAACTTATTCGTGACGCTCTGGACACAGCTGTTGCCCAAGCTCGTGAAAAAAAGATCGACTTAACCAAGGAGGGCGAACTTGAAAAGGCCGTTGCCCAGGCTGCTCCAACCCTCCGCGAAATGGCAGAGACCCTCATCAAAGAAAACTTTGCAAAGTATTCAGCTGGCACTGAGGGTGTTGCTGCCTACCTTGATCGCATCGCCACCAGTAACGATCTAACAGACCATGAACAGTCTCAAAAAGAGGTGCTGATCAGTGGACTCGCCCTCCTGCAGAAAATGGAAGATGACAGGACTCGAGCCCCTCTCCAAAGCATCCTCGACGGGCAGATCCCAACCGATTCACCGATAGTGCCAAGCGGTCCTCAATGATGAGTCCGCAAAGAACAGCTTGCTAGCAGTTCGGAGTTGCTCAAGCTGAGCAATCAATTAATGGACGCCTGGGCCTGCTCTACGAAGGCAAGTTCATCCTGCCAGCGTTTCACTTCCCGCTCCAACTCACCCAGTGTCTGCGCGGCCTGAGCCGCCGCCTGTTTCAATGCGTCATCTGCTTGTTGCACTCCAGCCTGAGCCTGCCGGCGAGCGGCGTCCGCTTCAAGCTTGGCGGTCTCAGCCTGAGTTCGCGTCTCCAAGGCCTTCTGTTTCGCGGCCTCTGCCTGCGATTTTGTCGCTTCCGCCTGTTTTTTGAGGGCCTCGGCTTGCTGATTCGCCTCAGCAGCTTGTTTTTTCGCCTCCTCCGTCACTTCGGAACTGGCTGCCACATCCGCTGCGGCCTTTGCAGCCGCGGCACTTTGCTTCGTGGATGCCGCGAGCTTTTCCGCAGCTTCGGCTACCGTTGCAGTTGCGATTTCCAAAGCCTTCCCTGCTTCGGCAAACTTCTTGTCTGCGTCGATAAATCGTTGCTCGGCAACAGCTACCTGCTTCGCTGCCTCGGCCTGCAACTTTTTCAGCTCAGCCGCCTTCGTTTCAGCCGTCTTCCGGCCCTCATCGAGAGCACGTTTCGCATTGGTCAGATAAACAGAAAGCGGTGGTGGATTCGAATCAATTTGGCCCATGCGCTTTCCATCCGCAAGAGAGAACACTTCAACCTGGCCCGCCCAATCACCGGCGATTACGAGATCTTGCTTATCGTTGACCACTACCCTCGTACCGATATCCGTAACATCCCCAAAATCACGCTCAAGCTTTCCGTCCGAACTCCAAAGCTTGACCTTACGATCACGTCC
>Ga0114919_10003114_pt1 | contig 13414 bp, 19 predicted proteins | sample BlataG_FD_88682 | JGI IMG/M metagenome (GOLD analysis project Ga0114919, IMG submission 88682) | Deep subsurface microbial communities from Black Sea to uncover new lineages of life (NeLLi) - Black_00105 metaG | ecosystem: Environmental > Aquatic > Marine > Oceanic > Sediment | place: Atlantic... | reverse complement strand
CTGTGTCCAAAAATAGTTTCATTTTATAATGTCTCCTGTATAACCATATCAAAATAAAATATATTTCTGATAGTCATAATTTTTTATTATTTGTTAAATCGTTATATGTTTTTTAGAATTCTATATTCTTTCGCATATCTCTTTAAGGTATATTCGATAGATTCGTTATGATAATGATAACACATTGCATTTGGTTCATATACAATTAAATATCCCTTTTTCTGTATTCCATGTGACCATATAACATCTTCAAATGCATCCACCTTCTCATTAAAAGGAATCTCCTCCCATAATGATTTCCTAAACATTGAAGCTGCATTATTAAAAAACGAATCATTTGTTTGTATTAATCGTTCATTTCTAAACACCGTGCTTAAATTTCTCTTATCTAATATATTAGATTCCTCAAGTGGTAATTGTCTTGCATATACACCAGCGATTTTATCAGTAAAATTTGATTTAAGTGTCAATAAGAAGTTGTCATTTAAAGGAAAACAATGAGAGCTTAAACAACAAATATAATCATATTGTGCTTCCCTTATTCCTATATTCAATCCTCGTCCATATGTAAATGGAATACACTGGATTATTTTTGCATTATAATCCTTAGCAACGTTTATTGTATCATCAATACTATCAGAATCAACAATTATTATTTCATTTTTTATATTTTGAAGACTAAGTATCTTTAACAGCCTCTTTAAATTTTCTGCTTCGTTAAAAGTTCGTATTACTACTGATATCATAACTCTATCATATCAAACGTAATGTGCTCATCTTCTTCTATGTTCTTCAACGCTCTTTTGCCAATCAATTTTGAAATTAACTTAGGACTTAAACCTATATTCGGTGCTTTAGTAGTAAGCATATCCCTGTTAATAATAGTTCTTTTCGGAATAGGAACTTTGGCTACAATAGTTCGTCTGTAATTGAGGAAACAATCCATTTCATTTGTCATAGGTAATTTAGCATGTGATTCCATTGCCGCTTCAACGGAACGTATGTCTCTTATACACTTTTTAAGTCCTTGTGGTTCTAAACTCATAGCATGATCAAACCCTTCCATTGTTCTATCTAACGTAAAATGTTTTTCAATAACTGATACTCCAATAGCAGTTGCAGCAGAGGCTAAGGAAATACCATTTTGATGATCACTCCAACCTATCTCATACTCTGGAAACATTTTTTTGAGTTTATTTATCATAGGCAAATTTGCATATTTCGATTCCATTGGATATTGACTAACACAATGAAGAATAAATATTTCTGTGTGATGTGAACTTAACGTTTTTATTGCTAATTCAATATCCTCAATTGTGCTCATACCAGTTGAAAGATAAATGGGTTTATTCCTTTTAGCTATTTCCTCTAATAATGGAATGTCAGTCAAGCTATGTGCTGCAATCTTTATTCCATCTATGTCTAAATCATCTAAAAATTCTAAACTTTGAATATCAAATGGGGTGACTATAAAATCTATTTTCCCCCTACAATATTCTCTAAGTTCTCTATACTCTTCTTTGTTTAATTCTAAATGCTCTCGTATTTCCCTATATGTAGAACCAAATGAAGGAAAATTAGTAAATGGTTTATCAAGAATATCTTTAGTTACCATTTGTGAAACGAATCGTTTCTGAAATTTGACTGCATCCGCTTCACTATCAATTGCTACGTCTATAAGTTTTTTGGCTATTTTCACAGAACCGTTGTGATTCAGTCCTGCTTCAGCAATAAAATATACTTTCTTATTCATTTTCCAAGTTCTCCTTTTGTACCATATATTATAGTATATACTTCATTAGAAATTATAGTATTAAAACCCAAATGCTTTAATTTACGTTCTACATCTAACACTGTGCATTTTTCATTGATAACATGATAACTGGCAAATGCAACATTTTTAGTTTTGGATAGTAATTCCTCTCCTCCTTCTATAGCTTCTATTTCAGAACCTTCTATATCAGATTTAATAAAATTAACAGTATTGTTTCCTATAAAATCTGGAATGGTATCTAAAGTTAAAACTAATATTTCTTGTTTCCCTTTGACTTTAATATCATCTCGTTCATAAAAGCTATCAGCCGCCCCTCGATACTCATCTCGAATCAGTAATGTTCTTTTTGTATTTTTATTCCCTATCCCAATGTTTAAAGGTATAACATTATTTAATTTATATTCCTCTATAAGATATAATAATTTAATATAATTCTTAAAAGAGGGTTCAATACTAATTACTAATCCTTTTTCACCTACCTTGTAGGAATATAAAATAGTATGTCTTCCATTATAGGCTCCTAAATCGTAAACTACGTCTCCTTCTTTTACCTTATAATATTTCTCATAGTTATGTGCGATAAACATTTGAAATTCCTTTAGCTATATCAAAATCTAATTTGGTATCTATATCTAAGAATTCTATACTTTCGCTATTGACCTCATATAGAAATGGGTCATTTAATTCATACTTCCAAAATATTCCTTCTTCTAATACTCTGTCACGAGGAAATATGTGAATACAATGCACACTCTCAAATAATGGAGGGCTGTCTTGAGTGCCTACGTTTTTGGAATCTAAATTGTTTATAGGTAATTTTGTTTCATAATCCCAAAACCAATTTAATCTTTTCTTAACGCAATGTAAAGAAATTAAATTATTATCTCTCTTAAAGAATTCTGCTATCTTTAATATAGTCTTAGATTCCAAAAAGGGAAAACACCCATTAACCCACATAATATGAGAGTTCTTAAAATTTTTAAGATAATGAAGAAATTTGGAAAGATTAATCTTAGAGGGGCTATTCACAGAATATTCATTTCTTTTGATTATTTTAATTTCGAAATTCGAAGAAAGTTCCCATAACACAGAATCCATTTTTCCAATTGCCATTGCTATATCATTGAATGAATGATTCATTTTACTAATTTCTTCAAATTTACGCAAATAAATTTCATAAAGGGTAGTATCATTAAAGGAACGTATCATTTTATAAGGCAATCTCGTACTATTTTCTCTTGCCCAACCCAACAATAACAATGTTTTCTCCATATTAATTTTTAAATACTTCTTCTAAGGATTTACGTTCAAATGCTTTTAATTTTCCACCTTTAGTAGCATTATATATTATTCTACCTTCTTCCTTAAAGAAATTATTAAATATAGTAAAATTATCTTCAAGCCTCTTAATCATACATGAATCATAATATTCAGTTGATATTTCTTCATAAAAATGACCATTTGGAGTCATATCAATTCCTAAAAGATATATTTCCACAAATCCCATTTTATATATTACTGGCAGAGCCAAATCCATTATAGTTGTTTTACATGAAAAACACCACCACTTTTCTTTGAGTTCATAAATACACTTTATTAGTTCTGGATCACCATCACATCGTCTAAATACAGGTTTATGATAATAGGCTTCAATGGGTATTATATGACAATTGAATACATCATCTAAATGATATTTTGTAAAACGTTTCAGTGCTTCCCCACCTAAAAATAAATAGGTATTAATCCGAGATATAGATTCCCATTCCTCTTCAAAAATTACTTTATCTGCTAAAATTAAATAAGTTGGAGAACATATTTTAGATGGAATAAAATGTGGGGATTTAGAATGAAATTTATTTACCCCAAAAATAATTTCATTCTTTAGATTTTCCAAGCCTTCCATTTTATTTAATGAAGGACCGTTTCCAAATAAAAAACATCTTTGATTTTTATGTTTATTGTCAAATTGTTCGGGATTTAATATATGAAAATTCTCCGTTTCTTTAGGATTAAGAGTTTTAATTTTAGATATTTTGATTTGATCCATATACAATATTATCTTCTGTTTTCACATCAAAATTATATTCTTTTAATATTTTTGCTACTTCGTATTTTGATAGTTTATGACCTGGTGATATTGGATGTTCCCCTTCAATGGCTACTTGTTTAATAATTTTAAATGCTTCTTTCCCCCCTTCTAATGCTTTAATTTCACTACCCTCTATGTCCATTTTTAAGAAATCAATAGAATTTAATTTTAATTCTTTTATTAATGAATCAAGAGTAATAATTTTTGAATTCTTGTAATAGCTCTCGATTGGGGGATAATCTCCAATATAACCACAACTCGACGAAGTTACCCGAATCGCTAAGTCTTTAGTTCCGTCTTCATCAAATATTCCTAACATTAAACATATTACGTTATTAAGATGATTAGTATTATTTTTCAGGGTTTCGAATATAATGGGATTAGGTTCAATAGATATTATTTCTCCCGTTTCACCAACCATTTTTGACCAAGGAATAGTTTCCTCACCAAGATGTGCTCCTATATCCAATATTATATCACCTTCTGAGATTTTATAGTATTCGAGATACCTATTTGGATTTTCGTGCCTACTTAAATCTACAATTCTCATTTTTTATAATTTATAAAAACCACACTTTTTACACATATCAGTATTTTGATAATCTTTTCTAAATTGATTAAATTTATGACCGTTCCATATATCATATAACGTATTATCTTTTACGTTACCTAAAACAATTGTGTCATCCCAATCCCAACAGCAAGGTAAAACATTCCCATTCCACATTATACGCATTTCTCTTCTAATATAATTACATGGAAGCCTAACAAATTTTTTATTCTTTAGAACAATAGTACCACCCCAACTACCACACATCATTGAATATACTTTGTTTGCTATACCTTCCCATTCCTTATATAATTGATTTCTTTCGCTTTGTATTTCTGGAAGTTCGGTGAAACGAATTGATATTTTAGGATAATCTAATCCTAATTGATTTCTTTTATTTATAAGATTTAAAACATTTTTTTTAACTTTATCAAAATTATCACGTCCGCTAATTTTATTATATGATTCCTGAGAATCTGCATTCATGCTTACTACAAAGCCCTCAACGCCTATTGATATAATTTTATCAATAAATCTTTCATTTATTAATGAACCATTAGTAGAAAATGTGAGACGTAAACCCGATTCTTTTACATAAGATAACATATCAAGAAATTTGGGATGCAATAAGGATTCGCCTCTTCCTGTTAATGGCACCTTTTCAGGTGTAATTTTCCAATCCTTACATTCATTAATAATTTTCTTAAACAAATCAAAATCCATGAAGCCTTTTTTTCCTATTGAAATTAATTTGTTAGGACACATTATACATTTATAATTACAGTGGGAAGTAGGTTCAATAGCTACCCATTTAGGAAATTCTGGATTAGCTTTCATTTTTCTTTCCAAATATCGTTAGTATATTCATAAATCTTGCTCCTTCATCTTTTTCATAGGGGCTTCGAAAGAAAGGAAATATAATATCTGAAACACTAAATCCATTATGTTCTATTAGTTTGGCTATTGAAGTTGGTGTAAAATAAAATAAGTGTTCATCTTTCTTAATCAATCCTTTCATATAAGGATAATTATCTATATTAGGTAAGTGAGAAATAACTAATAAACCATTAGAATTAAGAATATCAAAAGCCCTCTTAATATATATTTCTGGCTGTTTTAGATGTTCTAAAGTTCCTCGCATGTGAATTATATCATAATTTTCTTTAAAATTATAAGTAGCAAAATCTCCTATTTTATAATTTCCCCTTACATCTATTCCATCTTTATCAAATGAAGAGGGAAGATAACTGAGAAATGTTCCTTCGCCACAACCAACATCTAAGAATTTGCCTTTACCTTTAAATCTTAGAATTTCTTTAATATCCAATTTATATTGTTCAATTCGTTTATCTCTTCCTTCAATTCGAGTATTGGCATAATTTAAATAATCATAATTTCCTTGTGGATATTGAAATACAATTCCACATCCATTACATTTCCAAAGTTGTTCATCCTTTAAGAAACGTTCAATTTGATTTGAACCACATAATAAACATGATGGAATGATTTCATTTGCTTTATCTAAATCTTCTTTAGTATGGATGTCTATAAAGTTAGAGCTATCCCCAACTAAATAAATATGGCTTGTTGGCATAGAAGACAATAATCCTTTTCGAGACATTACTCTTATACTGCCAGTTCTTTTATTATTTCTGTGTGTTATTAAATCTTCTACTTTATTATGCTTGAATAAGTTAACACATTCATCAATCATTTGAGATGATTTAAATGGAGCATCCACTTGAAGAATAACAATAACATCGTAATCAAGATAGTCTTTAATCACCTGTTGAACCACTTTTAGGATCCCAATATTATCTGCCGATAAAGATAGACTTCGCTTATGAATATCAATAGGATATGGTTTTGCATTATTAATCATTTCATCATCCTCAGAAGAAAATACTATTTTATTAATTAGTTTTGAGTGAAGAGCTTGTTCAATAGTAATTTCTATTAAAGTTTTTGAACCTATTTTTTGGAGATTCTTTCGTTCTAATCTTTTACTTCCACCTCGTGCTCCTATTACAGCTAATACTTTGTTATTCTTTAGAATCATTTGAATTTATAACATTAGGATTACAATTAAAATATTGCCACCATAATTGTTCTAATTCGTTATAAGCTAAATTAGATTCAACATGTTTATCATTTAATAGGGAAAGTTTATTGCCATACCAAGGTTTAAACCCACAATAATGCAATAATGCTATATTATCTTTTACATTAGCCCACATGTTAGGGTGATGAACGATAAGTCTTTTTAATGTATTAAATTTGGTAGATAACCATCCAAATTCAATATTTTGATTTTGATAAATCAATTCATTTAATACGCTTTGGTCTGCTTCCTCCCAATATTCTTGTTCGGCTATCTTTTTTATTTCATCAAATGAAGTTTTTGAAAAGAAATTCTTATTTACAACGTACATACCTGCGTTAAAAGTTATATGATGATTACGATACTTCATTGCTAACTTTATACCATTATTTCTCACAGCTAAAATATCGTATTGAGATATTGAATCAGATAGTAGAAAACTTAAATCACTAAGACATAACATATCCGTATCTATGTAAATCATTCTATCATAATCTTGAAATTCCTTGGTGAACATCATCAATTTTGGGTATATACGTTGGAATCTTGAAATGGTTGATTTCATATTTTTGAAGAGGGATTCATCTATTTTCACTATTTTATTTACTCTCGGATAAGAAATTATATCTTCGCTTAGTAATACTCGCTCAAGATAATGTAATCTTGGTGAATTAATTTCTATGGAATTGAGCAAACAGTCTAAACCCATTAAATGTTCTTTAGGAGAAAGAAATATTAATGCTGTTTTAAATTCTGACATTATATAATATCCTCCAATTTTACGTGTTCAAATACATCTAATTTACTATTAGGAGTAGCATTATATATCTTCTTTCCAAAATGTTCAAACCATTTCTTACACACTTCATAAGAGATTTTAGTTCGTTCAAGGAAACGAGGATCACACATAGCTCCACCATCACAAAAATGTTTTCCTTCGGTTTCATAATCCCAATCACAACCCAATAGATATACTTCGTCAAAGCCCATATATAAACATACCTGAAGACATACGTCAGTGATTACAGTCCAGCCATTAGCTAATCCTTTGGTAATATCAAGTGCAAAAGCATTTTCATCCTCAAAGAGATATCCATTTAGAGGTAATATTATAGGTGGATTAGGCAAAGGAATAATTGGAGATAGTGCTATATATTCCGCACCTAAACAACCACTGATAAAAACAGTTGTCCAAGGTTTCATTATTTCTTGAAAATATCTTATTCCTGGATGGGTTACAGCATAATATTTACATTTAATATTAAACTTATCAAAACCCTTATATAGAGCATTCACACCGAAAATTATTTCATCTTTAATCAAATCTAAATTAGTATAATTTAAAGAGGGTCCTGTCCCCAAAACGAAACATCTCTCCCCCCTATGTATATTTTTAAATGCGCCCGCTCTAATTCTACTCGTTTTTAAAATCTTATCTGCTTTCGAATCCATCTTCCTTCTCAGTTAAAGGTTCAAAAGTAAAATAATCCCTATCTGTTTGTTGATTCATTAAAACACGTTTTCTGATCTCCATATTATGTTTAAATGAACTCTGAAATTGGGTATCTGCATTAAAAAGATAACGTACTCGACAGGGTGGTATAAGACTGGGTGAAATGCCTTTTAAATTCCATTTCGCTAAGAAATATTTTGCAGAAGTTAAAGCTTTATCACCCGTTCTAAATGACATAAATTCCTTATCCCCACCCGGGCTATGTCTAAGATATATTGAGGGGGTAATAGCAAATTTCCAAGCTGTGTATAATTTGAGAGAAAGAAAATAATCTTCATGTTCCCTATCAATAATATAATTTTCATCCCATTTTATTTCATCAAATACAGCTTTTCTAAATATTCCTTGGTTGGGAACGAAATCAAATGCTAACATATATTGAATATTATGAACATAATAGACGTGTTTCGGCACATTATAAGTTTTAAAGAAAAATCCATTTATTATTTCAATATCATAAGCATCCATCATAGGAAGCCATTCATCGTCTTTTAACCAACCAAAGGAAACACCACCAACTAATGGTTTATCTTTTAGAAATGAAAGTGGTTCCATGATATTCCGTGGAATATAATTATCATCATCTAATTGTAATATGTATTCTGTTTTAGTTTCTTCTACCATTTTATTTCTGGTCTTCGAAAGTCCAGCGTTAAACGGTAATTCAATTAACTTGATATAATTATCTCCTTTGTATTTATCAATTATTTCTTTATGTTCTTCAAGTAATTCTTTGGGTCCATCGTATCCTACGATAATTTTCCATATCCCAGCATCAATTACAGAAGATAAACATTGTTGAAATTTCTTAGGGCGATAAAAAGCTTTTATATTGCAAGTTATATCATTCATTTTAATACTATCCTCCAGGTCTCATACAAAGTTTGCATAAGAAATTATAATCAGAGGGGATTATATTTTCTGCTTTTTCAATGAATCTTTTGCGTTTTTCGCTATTCCATATTTCTTTAAGCGATTGTTCTTTAAGATTACCCCATGCCGTTTCTTTTTTGTAGTCCATGCAGCAAGAAATCACAGATAAATCGAAAAGAATGTGTAACCCAGTATCATATCTCCAACATTTGAAACCCATTAATTCCCTATGAAATTCTGTACTATCCCAATGTTTCAAATATACATTTCCAGCACGGTTATGAAAAGTTAAATAACTAAGCTTCAGATTTTTATTATTTAAATTATTTTTCTCAATTATGTCTTGTATATATTTGAAATATTGGTTTCTGCCAAAAAAATTAATTATACCATCAATAGATACTCCACCACCACTAATCATAGTTTGAATTCTTCCGTCATTTATTTTTAGATAATCTGTAATGTTCTGTAAAGTTTGTTTATAATTATCTCTTTGCATAATTGTTTTGTATGATTCTTCATCGATGGCATGATGAGAAATCCATATGTGTCCATGATGTCTATCAATAAGAGATATTAATTTTTCTGAAACATTTGGAAGTAATTGCATTGCATTAGTTGAAATTTCAAGATGACATTTTGGAAAATATTGGTATATGATTTCAATACGGTCTATAATTTTTTTATCCATCAAACACTCGTTCATAAGATATGGACAAAATTGACCTTTGAATTCCTTCCCAATATTTTTATCAATTTCTTTAATAACGTGTAAAAATTCTTCATCACTCATCTGCCCTGGATTATTTTTATGCCATGAATTAGGATACGGACAAATAACACACCCACCAGAACAGGAGGAAATGGTTTGTAATTGTATTAATCGTATCTCTTTTAGATTATTCATTTTTTATAGTGTCCACATTCCTTTCATTTTTTGTACTTGCATTCGTAATTTCTTTAATTCAAATGGATTATAAGCTCTTACTTTTCCAGCCTTAATTTCTGGATTAGTGATTGAATATATCATTTGGTTTGTTGGGATATTATTAGTTTCTGATTCATGTTTATGTGAATACCCCATAAGCTGTTTATCTAAGACAACAACATAATCATTTATTAGTGTTCTGTGCAACATATCCATGTCAGCATAGCCATGCCCTGAATCATATCGTTCATCATATCCATTAATTGAAAGTAACAATTCTAATGGCATGATTCCGAATGAAAAATCAAATGTTAAATCTGTAATTTTACCATATCTAAAATTATTAGCAATCCCTTTTTTAGTTAGATAATCAACAAACTTTTCTTCGTTGTTAGATTCCTCTGCTTTTTGCCCAAGTATTACAAACTTTTTTTCGTCATAAAATTTCTCAATGTCCATTCGTGCCATCTCAAAGAAATCATCCTTAAACTCTACATTTTCATCTGTTCTAATAACCCATTCATTTTCAGCTAATAATATAGCTGTATTCAAACTTTGCAAATATTCATAATTCCAGTGTAGAGACGATTCTTTAACAGGGGAATAGATAATTTTTGCATATTTCCCCCTCTGACGAATTAGCCATGCTCTTGTTTCTTCATTGAAATTACTATCAGATATAATTAATTCGCTGTTTTTATCACTTGAAATAAACAAATTCTTTAATATTTCTTCATCCCCTTTAGTGGAGACGATTATACTAAATAGTACATTCTTATTTTCCATGTTCTAAAAACTTCTCCTATATTCAATTTGTATCTATTTCAACATATAATTGTAAATTGATAGGGTTATCGGTAGGAATTGAATGAAATTGTTTTTATCATTTTTATATAAGATAAAATAAACTTTATTTGGTCCTCCGTAATCTGATTTAAAGTATTTCACTTTCATATTAAGTTTAGAAGCAGCTAATTCCATTGCTTTAATATTCCATGCTGTAACATGCGAAACACACCCTTCCCAATAAAAATCATTGGATAACGTATTATTTCTCTGCCAAAAATCACTGCACCCACATATAACCCCATTTTTCTCTAAATGAACTGATAACAATTTAAGATTATCAAACGGATTTAGGAAATGCTCAAAGACTTCAAAAGCTGTTATAATATCAAAACTAATATTAGGTAGGTTATTAGGACGAAAGAATACTTCATCCTCATATTCTCCATTTTTAAAATCTATGAGTTCCTTATTTAAGTCACAGCCTATAATATTTAATTTTTGTTTTTTTAGTTTATTAAATAGAGGGCTCCAGCCTATGCCGTAAAGTAATATTTTACATTCTTCAAACTTATCTTTAAATAATTCAATAAAATAACCCTCTCGATTCTCTGGATACAATTTTAGATTATCATAAGATGGTACATTGCCAGAGCCTCTTAACATCAAATTTCTTTTATTTTCTGTTAATTTCTCTCTAATAATTTCACATTGGGGACATTGCATCCAAATCTTTTTGGGTGTCTTCTCAAAATTGACCATTTCAATATTACAAATGTCACATTTCATGCCTATTTAATTATCCACTTTTCCTTTTCTTTTAACATGTCTTTTCGTAAATTTTTTAATACAAAAGAATTAAATGCATAATATTTTCCATTTTCTATTTCTGATTGAGTGAATTCATATACCATTGCAGGGGTTCTTATTGTATTCCAATTAGTGATGTGATAATGACCATAACCAAAAAGTTGTTTATCAAGAATTGCTTTATAATCATATGCTAATAATCTATGTAAGAAATCTCTATCTTCAAACCCATATCCTGTGTCATACCGCTCATCAAAGCCATTTAACGCCAATACTAATTCGAGAGGCATTAGTCCAAAAGAGAAAGTAAATGCTGGATTTTGTATTGTTATATATCTGAATCCTGGTGATATTCCTCTTTGGGACATGTAATCAACAAATTTTTCTTCTTTATTGAATTCTAAAGCTTTCTGTCCTATCACTATGAATTTCTGACCAGTGAATTTCTTAATATCACTTTCTGCTACATCGAAAAAATCAGGTTTAAATTCTATATAATCATCAGCACGAACTATCCATTCATTTTCCACATAGCATATACCAGTATTCAAACTCTGAGAGAAATCACGCATCCAATTCTGTTTTGATTCTTTACACGGCGCATACACTATTTGTTTATATTCACCTTCTTGTGTTTTTAGGAATTTCTCTGTCTTATTGTTATAATTACTATCTATGATTATAAGTTCACTTTCCGAATGTGGATTAGCGAACAAATGTTTTAATGTTTCTGGGCCTCGTTTAGTTGCCACAATAATACTCAGTGAAATACTCATTTTGATTCCTCCTCATATTCTTGAATCTTAAAAGCAACTATTTCTTTTTCTTCATTCGAGATACCAATAAGTTTATCTTCTATTCGTTTAATATTGCTCTCAGAACCTATAAGAACAAAATCACATCTTAGTCTGATTTTCATTTAACATCCTTTTTGTTTTTTATGTTTTAGGTATAAAAAATCACAAAGTAATAGCAAAGTATAGGGTGAAGAAAACACTTTCGTTATTTTATCGTATTCTTATGTTATTTTGTATTATTTTATTGTGTACGTATGTGAAAAATGGGGGTAAGACTCAGTTATTACTCTACTTAAAAGAGCTTATTATATCTGACAATTCTTTTACAATTGCTCTCAATTCTTCCTCTGTAATATCGTTATCTTCAACTGCATCAGCTATTGTTACTAATGCTTCGCCAGTTTCACGTATCAATCTTTTAGCTGTCTGTAATTTACCAGTTAAGTAGATAGATAACACCAAAAACACCACAGTTAAAATTTCAGGTAGAAGTTCAAATAACATTTTAATCACTTAATTCCTTCCTATCTTTAAATTTACTTATGAGATAATATCTCTTATTGTATTCACTTTTATATTCTTTATTTCTTTTATCATATCTTCTTTTATATTCTCTTTTATATTTCTCATCTGAACTTACACCACCTTTCCAATTATGATTTTTTTCACCCGTCTTATGTAAACTATTATGCTCACCAAATGTCATCTTTTGTAAATTCTCTATTTTATCATCCATAGTATCTTCGCTAATATGGTGAACAATTTCCCCTTCCAAAACAGGATCATTTGGATAGTGATAATTCCATACATCACGAGATAAATGTATATGTGGTAATGTAGTTCTCGTCCATCGGTTTCGAGCTAAATAATATTTCCTTCCTTGGAAATATTTATGCATTTTATTTCTCCTATTATTTCAACAGATAACTATAGTTCGGAACATAGGTAATGGGTCATTAGTTGTTGTTCCTACACCATCTTTGTAATAATTTGTTCGAATCCCACCATAATCACAGCATTCGCATGAATTTCTTCCATAATTTATAGCATTACACTTAGGACAAATCCACATTTTTTATACTTCCCTCCAGTTTTCAAGAGATAACTAAACGCCATTAAATTTATTTTATACATATTCCTTCCCAGTTTTCTTTTTTCTCATGTTTAAAATGATTAACAAACTGGCTTTCTGT
>Ga0114919_10003113_pt1 | contig 13415 bp, 11 predicted proteins | sample BlataG_FD_88682 | JGI IMG/M metagenome (GOLD analysis project Ga0114919, IMG submission 88682) | Deep subsurface microbial communities from Black Sea to uncover new lineages of life (NeLLi) - Black_00105 metaG | ecosystem: Environmental > Aquatic > Marine > Oceanic > Sediment | place: Atlantic... | reverse complement strand
TCATGGCCTGGTAATCCTCCGGCTTGCCCAGCCCGAATATGCACGAGACGCTCGCGACGATCAGCACGTCGCGCCGGGCCGACAGGCTCGTCGTCGCCGACAGGCGAAGCCGGTCCAGGTCGTCGTTGCGGGAGGCGTCCTTTTCTATGTATATGTCCCGCTGGGGGATGTAGGCCTCGGGCTGGTAGTAGTCGTAGTAGCTGACGAAGTACTCCACGGCGTTTGCGGGGAAGAGCTCCTTGAACTCCTGGTAGAGCTGGGCGGCGAGCGTTTTGTTGTGGCTGACCACGAGCGTCGGCTTGTTGACGCGCTCGACGACGTTGGCCATCGTGAACGTCTTGCCGCTGCCGGTGACGCCCAGCAGGACGTTGTCTCCCTGGCCCTGCATGATGTTGGCCGCCAGGCGCTCGATGGCCGCGGGCTGATCGCCCTTCGGCGTCATCTCGGAGACGACCTTGAAGTCCGGCATGGGCTGAGTGACCTCCTCCTATGGCTCAGCCCCTCATTGTCCCTCATAGCATTGGTGCGTTCAATTGCTTTGCGATGTACCTCCCTGACGACTCGCCATTCTCTGTAGGTCCTTCACGACAAGGTGAACGTGTGTCGATGGATTGCATTCGGTCAGGTCATCTGGGTCGTGGTGTTGTGCGTGAAGAATGGACACGGCATTCCTGATGGCGACTTCTGTCAAGGGATACAAGATATCAATGATGTCCTTGCTCTTATCATAGGCAGGTATGTGCTGCCTTAGCGCATCGCGCACGCTCCTGTTGGTGGCGAAATAGCTCCCCGTGTGCTCGAAGTGGAGCAGTAGCCAGTACTCAAAACACGGGTTAGAGAGGGCGACATCAATCCCAAGATCCTTCGCCTTGCATAGGGCCTCCGATATCTTCGCATGTGGCTGTGGGGCTTCAACATCAACAACACACCATACTCGGTCGTACTCGACGACTTGACTTCTCGCTGCTTCCTTCTGCCGTTCTTTCCTGCGCGAATCTGCGCTGTCAACAACCGTCAAAGGGACTGCCCCTTCCCCTATGACCTCTACGTCCACTAAGCTGCGGGGAATTCTCAGCCGCCGCCAGAGCCCCTGGAAGTAGTCGGGTTCCGTAGCCACACCCTCACAGACGATGAGCGTGCACTCCTTTGGAGCATAGACTGGTTTCTTGCGGCGCAGTTCGCGTTTCGACCGAGCTTTACCCGCCATTCACGTCTCCAAGGCTGAATCGCTCGAGAACGGGAATGGCGCCGTACCGGCCGGCCAAGTAGCCCTTCTGCATCGCCTCACCCTTTCGGGCGCGATGCTCCTTATACTCATAGAGCGAGTACAGTCGTGTAGCCCCTTCTCCATCCTTTTCAGTAAACCACACCTGATTGCGACGTAGCAACTCAGGGTCCAGCAATGTCGTATCATGAGTTGCGAAGATGAGTTGAGCCTGGTGTTGGGACAGGCCCGGATTCTGGAAGAACTCCACCAGTTCTCGCACCAGGAGCGGGTGAAGACTACGTTCCAATTCATCCACCACCACAACGTAGCCGTGGAAAACGGCTTCGATCCACGGACCGATCAATTCGAAGAAACGTTGAGTGCCAGAGGATTCATCGTCGAGGGCAAGTGATGCCTCGATGCCCGTTCTGGCGTTCCGGTGGCGCATTTCGATATCGTACTTGTACTTGTCCGCCAGCTCCGCCGTTATCTCTGCCAGCATTGCTTCACGGCGTTCCTCAGGGACAGTCGCTGTAATTGCGACAAACTCATCTGCTCTTGGAACTTCGCATGTCTTTACCTTGACATCAGCAATTCCAAGGTCCGCCCTGCGCAGCAAGTCCAGGGCAACAGCTCTGAACCCCTTCATAGGCGTGTCGATCCCCGCTGCTTTCTCGAGATAAGCGGCGGTAACAGGGCGAAGAGCAGCCCCGGATGGCAGGACTCGTACATTCTCGGTCAGCCAATTGTGAATTGGCACCAATTGAGGATGGTTAAGTAGAGCGCCTGCAGACAGGAACAGGGTAGTCGAGCGGGTCATCTCCTTCAAACGGTCTCTTGGGCCTTTGAAGAAGCTACTCCACCTCCATGTGTATTCGTTCGTCTCCAGGTCAAGACTCCGCTCGAACCATCGCTGGGGCCTCCCCTTTGGATAGGCAATCAGCCATTCGTCATGGATCTGGCCTTTGCCGACACTGAAGCCATACTGATAGCGGACCTCCCCCACAAGGAAGGTCACCTCCAGAACGCTCGGCTTCTCTCTTGACTCATCATCGAGCAGAAAAGGGGAATGCCGAAATGCCTTAGCGCCCTCCATCTCGGTCGACTTCTTTATTAGGGCCACCATGAACCCCAGCGCGTCGATAAGATTGCTCTTTCCCGAAGCGTTGGGCCCATAGATAGCGCCTGTGCGGAGGAGTTTGTTGCCGCTCACTTCCATGCAGTTACCGGGGAGCTCATCACCACTCCCGGCAATCATGCTGAGGACTTGTTCTTCGTGGAAGGAACGGAAGTTCGAGACTCGGAATTCGATTAGCATTTATCTCACCATGCAATTATTCGCCACATATTGCAGTTTTTCTGCACATTATTTAGGATAATTGCATTGACTAATCAATAATTGGATTGCTTCCTTGCCGAGCTGCTAACTCAGTATGGACCAGGAGCTGCACGTATGCAAGCACACCGTCGAACGCTGCAGGAGATGTACGATGCGATGCTGGCCCGGCTGGGACCCCAGCACTGGTGGCCGGCTGAGGCGGGGGCGGACTCAGCCGCGGGCAAGCTGGAGATATGCGTGGGGGCCATCCTCACGCAGAACACCAACTGGGGCAACGTCGAGCGGGCGATTGCGAACTTACGGTCGGCTGGGGCGCTGGACGTGGCCGGCATCGACGCGATGGGCCATGCGGAGCTGGCTGAGCTGATACGCCCGGCCGGCTACTTCAACGTCAAGGCCAAGCGGCTGAAGAACTTCATCCGCGCCGTCACCGAGGCCGGCGGAGACATCGAGGCGTTCCTCGACCGCCCGACCGACGAGCTGCGTGAGGCCCTGCTGGCTGTCAGCGGCGTAGGCCGAGAGACGGCCGACAGCATGGCCCTGTACGCAGCCGGGCGGGCGACGTTCGTCGTGGACGCCTACACGGCCCGGGTCCTGCTGCGACACGCACTTGTAGACGAGGACGCCAACTACGAGCAGATCAAGGAGCTGTTCGAAGCCGCCCTGCCGGCCGACGCGGACCTGTTCAACGAGTACCACGCCCTGCTCGTGGCCGTCGGCAAGCGCTACTGCCGAAAGCGGGGGCCGCTCTGCGACGACTGCCCGCTGACAGCCTTCGCCCACGACGCGACGCTGGACCCGTAGGCCGGACTTCAATGTCGCGCAGCGCCGGCTGGCGGGGCTCCCGGCTTCGCCAAGGCTTCGCCGGGCAAGCCCGTCCCGCCAGCCCTTGCCTGGCGGAGGTACGCGGTGGGACAGGAGCCCCACCGCGCAATACGTGCAAGCAAGCCGTACCACCCCCATGGAACAGTTTTCAAACAGAGCTTGGCAGCTCTTCGTCCCCGGCGTTGCCAAACGCCCGCGGGGCATATAATCTCTTAGACAAGAGAACTCGCGTGTGGCTGATCGGTCGCAGGCTTGGGATATTGGAGCGCGTAAGAAATGGCATCACTGAAAGGCAAGGCCCTCGTCGCACAATCCGGCGGGCCGACGGCCGTCATCAACTCCAGCGCCGCCGGCGTCATCCAGAGCGCCCTGGCCGACGGGGACACCTTCACCGGCGTGTACGGTGCGCTGAACGGCATACTCGGCGTGCTCAATGAGGAGCTATACGACCTGGCGGCTGAGGACCCCGCTGAAATCGACCGCCTCCGCCGCTCGCCCAGCTCGCTGCTGGGCAGTTGCCGACACAAGCTCAAGGGCCTCGACACCGACCGCGGCGACTACGAGCGCATCCTGCAAGTGTTCAAGGCGCACGACGTGCGGTACTTCTTCTACATCGGCGGCAACGATTCAATGGACACAGCCGCCAAGCTCGGCCAGCTCGCCGATGAGATCGACTACGAGCTGATCTGCGTCGGCGTGCCGAAGACCATCGACAACGATCTGGCCTTCACCGACCACTGCCCCGGGTACGGCTCGGTGGCGAAGTTCAACGCCACGGCCGTCATGGAGGCCGGGCTCGACACGCTCGCGCTGTACACCCACGACACCTGCAACGTGCACGAGGTGATGGGGCGAAACGCCGGGTGGATCGCCGCGGCGACCGGCCTGGCCAGGCGCCACGCCGACGACGCCCCGCACATCATCCTCCTGCCGGAAGTGCCCTTCGTCGTCGAGAAGTTCGTCGACGACGTGCAGCGCTGCCTGGCCGACTACAAACGTTGCTTCGTCGCCTGCGGGGAGGGCGTCAAGACGCCGGACGGTGAGTACCTCGGCGAGGCTGGCGGGCAGTTCTCCAAAGACAGCTTCGGCCACACGCAGCTCGGCGGGGCGGCCAACACGGTCCGGGCGATCATCGAGGAGAAGGTCGGCGTCAAGGCCCGCACGAACCGCGCGGGCACGGCCCAGCGGGTGGCGATGCACTTCGCCTCCGCAACGGACGCAGCCGAGGCGTACATGGTCGGCCAGGCGGCTGTGCAAGCGGCCGTCGACGGCGTCCACGGCAAAATGGTCACGCTCGTTCGCGCCGACGGCGACGAGTACAGGTGCACGACGGGGCTGGTCGAGCTGGAGAAGGTCGCCAACGGCGAAAAGCCCGTCCCGCCTGAGTTCATCGACGCAAACGGCACGGGCGTCACGGACGCCTTCCGCCGCTACGCCGGTCCCCTGGTCCGCGGGGAAGCGGAAGTCGAAATCGGCGCCGACGGCCTGCCCGTATACGCCCGCCTCGCCCAACGCTTGGTGGAAAAGAAGACCTGACGCGCATATACTGGCTGCCGGTCATCGCTCGGGGCTTTCCCCGGGCGCAGGCCCACGCCGGCGTGCCCACGGAGGCCAAGTCGGCTGCGGGCCGTGACGGAAAGCGGGAACATGCTGCGTTTCGAAGTTTACAGTGACGGCCGGGGGGACGACGGGATCGACCTGTCCGGGGCGTACCTCTTCGGGCAGGACGGCATTCCCGTCCGCGGCGACCTGGTCGTGTCCGAGGGGACCATCACCTGCAAGAAGCGTGTCCACGGTGCGTGCGGGCTGGCGCTGCTTTGGGACGCGGGCGGCCCGGGCAGGCTGATGCTGCCCACCACTCGCCTGCCGGACCGCGACAGGCCCTACAACCTCAACATAGAACTCGCCCGCGCCCGGCTTAGGCTGATCGGCGGGAAGATCGAGGAGTGGGGCCTGTTCGACTACGGCGACGCCGCTCGCTTCAACCGCGAGTTCCGCACGGTCCGCCAGATGTTCATCACGGCGCTGAAGGGCGACCCGCCGCAGCGCGCCGCCGAGCTTGCCGACCAGGCGCTCGAGGCGGCCGTCACGCTCTCCGAGCGCCTGGCCCTGTTCCACGCGGACGTGTTCCTGGACCGCAAGAGCGCCGCCGGGGCAGCCGCCCGGACGCGCTTCGGCTGTAGGGTGTCGCTGGACCACCTCAGCAGCGACTACCAGGACCGCCTGCGGGATGCGCTGGACTTTCTGGCGATCCCCATGCCGTGGAAGCAGGTCGAGCCGCATGAAAGCCGCTACCAGTTCTCGCAGATCGACACGTGGATAAACTTCGCCGCCCGCGCCCGCAAGCCGATACAGGTCGGGCCGGTCATCGACTTCGACCCGGTGAACCTGCCGGAATGGCTGTACCTGTGGGAGCACGACTACGACTCGCTGCGGGAAGTCATCTACGAGCACCTTCAGCACATCGTCAAGCGCTACGCCCGGCAGGTGCGGACGTGGTCGGTGGTGTCGGGCCTGCACGCCTTCAACAACTTCAACCTGAGCTTCGATCAGATCATGGAACTCACGCGGATGTGCTGCCTGCTGGTCAAGAAGCTCGCCCCGCGCAGCCAGGTCATGATCGAAACCGTCATGCCCTGGGGCGAGTACTACGCCCGCAACCAGCGGACAATCCCGCCGCAACTGTACGCGGACATGGCCGTACAAAGCGCCATCCAGGCCGACGCCTTCGGCGTGCAGATTTTCATGGGCGTGCCGCAGGACGGCTACTACGTCCGCGACCTCATGCAGATCAGCTCGCTGCTGGACGAGTACGTCAGCCTGCACAAGCCTGTGCGGATCACGGCCTGCGCCGTGCCGTCGGGAATGGAAGCCGACGTCGGCGACGCCTGGGGTGGCGAGGCGGACGTCGCCCAGGCGGGCTATTGGCACGGCCCGTGGTCGCAGCGGCTTCAGGCGGAGTGGCTTCAGGCGTTCTACCGCATCGTCATCTCCAAGCCGTATGTCGATTCGATATGCTGGCGCGACCTGGGCGACACGCCCGGCCACTACATGCCCCACGGCGGGCTGTGCTCGCAGGACATGGAGCCCAAGCTCGCCTTTCGCGAGCTCCGCAACTTCCGGGCGAAGATGGCCACCAAGCTGGAAAGCAACAACAACGAATGACGCCGCCCGTCCGACGCTACCGGCTCTCCTGGCGACGGCAGCACCTGGCCGTGCTGCTGGTCGGGTGTGCGCTGGCCTGTGCACTGCTGGCGGGCGAGGCGACCGGCAGGCAATGGTTCGCCGGCTCGCCCGGCGTCACCTCCGATCGCGCCGCAGCGGCCACGGAGTTGATCGACCCCAACACGGCATCGTCGGCCTCGCTTCAGCGGCTGAGCCTGATCGGGCCGGTTACCGCACAGGCCATCATCGAGTACCGATCCGTCCCCGGGCGCCCTCCTTTCCGCCGGGGGGAGGACCTGATGGCCGTCAGCGGCGTCGGGCCTGGCATCGTGCAACGAATACGCGATCACCTGGCATTCCCCGCCGACTGATAACAGCCGTTGAATCCCCGCCCGTCGTGACCATAATACCCCCATGCCCAAACGCCGCCCGCCGACTGACATCTCCCGGAGACACTACGCCGCCCTGTCGCGGAGCCCCCTGCACAGCCTGGCGTTCGTTGCGCCACTGCTGGCGCTGTTCCACGTGAGCCTCATCTGGGTGCGCCTGGACAGCTCGCTGCGGGCGCTGACCCATATCGAGCTGGTGTTCGAGCGGCTGGGCAACACGGCATCGTTCCTGCCGGCTGCGGCAGTGGCGCTGGTGCTGGTGGTGCAGCATTTCGCCCACCGCGACCGCCTGGCGATTCACCCCGGCGTGCTGGGGTGCATGCTCATCGAATCGGCCGTCTGGATGCTGCCGATGATCGCCATACTCCACCTGGCCGGCATGCTCCACGTGGAGGGTATGCTCGCCGCCGACACGAACATGCCGGAGACGGTCTTCCAGCGGACTCTCCTGGGCGTGGGGGCGGGCGTTTACGAGGAGTTCATCTTCCGGCTGGTGCTGATCGGCCTGATCATGCTACTGCTGGTGGACGTGCTGTCGCTGCCGAAGCACGTTGTCGCCGTTGCGGCGGTGGTTGTGACGGCGGTCGCCTTTGGGCTGTACCACCCGGCGGTGTGGGGTCAGGGGGACTTCCAGTGGTGGCTGCTGCTGTTCTACGTCGTGACGGGAGCGTATCTGGGGGCCTTGTACCTGGGCAGAGGGTTCGCCATCGTCGTCGGCGCGCACTGCCTGTTCAACGTCTACGAAGCCATCAGGTGGTCGGGATAGAAAAGCGACCGCCGCTGGCGTGACCGATCATCTTTGGGAAATCGAAGATCTTGTCTCCCTCTTGTAGCGCCCGCTATAAAAAGGACAACCCCGGCTTTGCGGCCGGGGTCATCGGGCCTAGGGCTCTACCCTAGGGGTAGGTACACTTGAGATATCGGCATTTTTGTACATAAGTATTATCGTCGGTGTCAACGAAAAAAGCAATTCTTTTTTTCCTTTTTTTGTTATAGCCGACGTATAATCAGTCCGTGCAACGTGTAATGGCATATATCGACGGCTTCAGCGTTTATTATGGTATCCGCAAATGGCCGAAACTCAAATGGCTAGATGTAGGGGCACTGGCGAGACTACTCACAAAGAAAGAGGGGCGCTATTGCAGGTTAAATACTTCACAGCAATGGTGCATCCTACGCCTGGTGATGCGGACAAGAGGGATCGCCAAGCCCAGTACATTGCGGCAATTCGATCCAGGCCAGATGTCCGGATTATCTATGGAAGTTACAAGCCCCGTCTTCTGAAATGCCCCAAATGCCAACGATATTGGCAGACATACCAAGAAAAACGAACAGATGTGAACATTGCCCTCGAAATCCTCACGGATGCCTACGAGAGCCGCTTCGACACGCTATTGTTGGTATCCAGGGACGGCGACTTGGTTGGCCCCCTTAAGATGGTGCGAGGGCGATTTCCGGAAAAGCGCCTGGTGCTTGCTTCCCCACCAGGAAAGGCCAGCCCAGACCTACCTCGTTTCGTGGACGCGCATATCCACATTACCCGACCGCAGTTCAAGAAGTGCCAACTGCCCGATGTCGTCATGACCAAGAAGGGCCGTATCGTCGAGCGTCCTAAACAATGGGGATAAGTCCGGATTTCTCAATGTCCGCGGCGACCAAGAAGACTCAAACTGACCCACTACCCTTGCATCTTGTATCTTACATCTTACATCTTGCATCTTTGAATCTGATTTCCCCGACGGCGACCTGTGATGCAGTGTGTCGAAGAATGCCCCTATCGCCTGGCAGTTCCCAGACGCTACTCCCACTGGAAGGGCTTGCCGGTCAGGCGGGTATAGGCCTCGATGTAGCGTGCGCGGGTCTTCTGGACGATTTCCGTAGGCAGGGCCGGCGCGGGAGGCTTGCGGTCGAACTTGATCTTGTCGAGGTAGTCCCGCACGAACTGCTTATCGAAGGAGGGCTGGCTCTTTCCGGGCTTGTACCCCTCTGCCGGCCAGAAGCGAGACGAATCCGGCGTGAGCAGCTCGTCGATGAGCATGAGCTCGCCACTTTCATCCGTGCCGAACTCGAACTTGGTGTCCGCCAGGATAATGCCCTGGCCGCGGGCGAAGTCGCGTGCCTTGGCGTAGACGGCCAGCGCGCGGTCGCGGAGCTGCGTCATGACGTCCTCGCCGACGAGCTCGCAGCCTCGCTCGAATGAGATGTTCTCGTCGTGCTCGCCCTGGGCGGCCTTGGTTGCGGGCGTGAAGATCGGCTCGGGCAGCTCGGCCGCCTGCTTGAGCTTGTCCGGCAGCTCGATGCCGCAAACGGTGCCGCTTTCCTTGTACTCCCGCCAGCCGGACCCGGCCAGGTAGCCGCGGACCACGCACTCGATCGGCACGACCTCCGCCCGCTTGCACAGCATGAACCGCCCGTCGATTTCCTCCGAGCGGCAGTCGGCCGGCAGGTCGGGCAGCGACGTGGAGACCATGTGGTTGGGCGTGACATCGGCGAGCTTGTCGAACCAGAACTTGCTGATTTGCGTCAGGACGCGGCCCTTGTCGGGAATGCCGTTGAGCATCACCACGTCGTAAGCGCTGATCCGATCGGTGGCTACCATCACCACCCCGTCCGGCAGGTCGTAAATGTCACGGACCTTGCCGGATCGCCTGGGGTAGCTGCCGATTGAAGTCGTCAGTAAGGCGGTGCTCTTCATGCCGCACTTTCTACTGCGCCGCGGCGGCGGGGTCAAGGGCATTGCCCGCCGCTCGCAGGCGGAATTGCGCGACCGGGGCGTCGCGCCGGCCTGCCGTAACTCGCAGCCGCGCCGGCGTCACTCGGTCAATCGAAAGTCCTCGTCCACGGCGAAGGCCTCCCGGAAGTCGTACACCTCGCGGAAGTCCTCGATGCTGTCGCTGGGAGTCTTGGCCATGAACTCATGCTTGATCAGCAGATACACCATGTTGCCGAAGTCGATCGTTCCGTGAACGTTCCACCGCGTCAGCACCGTCCGTGCGAGCCTGCCCCACCGCTCGATGGCCAGGTCCCGCAGCGCGATGCAGCATTGCTCGCCGGTAACGTGGTGCCCCTCGCCGGGCCGGCGACCGCCGGGCGAGTTACGGCCCACCCGCTCCATGCCATCTCGCAGGAACACATAGGCCGCCAGAGGGTACCTGCCGTCAGCCAGGATGATCTCCTGTTCGGTTTTTCTGGGCCCGTCGGCCATGTCCTACTCTTTCCTGGGAAACAGCGGCCCGCCCGGCTGTACGTTGGTGCCGGCCGGCAGGACGCCCCACCCGCCAATCTCGCCAAGCGGCCTGTCATCGGCGGGCCAGCCCAACTGCGCCAGGCCCGTCGCCGCGGCGGTCGGCATGAACGGGCGAAGGTACAGCAGAATCATCCGCACGGCTTCGGCGCACACATAGAGGATAGCACCCAGCCTGGCCCGCTGCGAGTCGTCCTTGGCGAGCCTGAACGGCTCGGTCTGGTCTATGAACCGGTTGGCCGCGTCGACCAGGGCAGTCACCTTGTCCAGATAGACGTGGAACGCGCACTCGGCCATCGCTGCTGGCGCCGAGGCCTGGAGGTCCTCCGCGGCGGCGATCACGAGCCTGTCGAGATCTTCGTAGTCGCCGGCGGCAGGCACGGCGCCGTCGAAGTACTTGCTTATCATCTTGACGGTCCGGCTGAGCAGGTTGCCCACGCCGTTGGCCAGCTCGGCGTTGTAGCGTCCCTGTAGGCCGGTCCGGCTGAAGTCGCCGTCGGCGCCGAACGCCATCGTTCGCAGCAGCACGTAGCGATACACGTCGGGCGAGTATTGCTCGCATATCTCGGCGATGGCCTCCCGGGAGATGAAGTTGCCCATGCTCTTGGACATCTTTTTGCCCTCGGACGTCCACCACCCGTGGGCGAAGATGCACTTCGGCAGCGGGATGTCCAGGGCTTTCAGCAGGCACGGCCAGTAGACCGCGTGGAACCACAGGATGTCCTTGCCGACCAGGTGCACGTCGGCCGGCCAGTACTGCCGGCAGCGGTCATCGTGCTCGTCGCCGACAGCCGGCATGCCGAGCGCGCTGACGTAGTTGCTCAGCGCGTCGATCCACACGTACACCGAGTGGGCCGGATCGTTGGGCATGGGAATGCCCCACCCGTCGAGCTTGGCCAGCAGGCGCGAAATCGACAGGTCGTCCACGCCCTGGTGGAGCTTGCTGAGCACCTCGTTGCGCCGCGCTTCGGGGCGGATGAAGCCTGGGTTGGCCTCGATGTGCTCGATCAGCCAGGGCGCCCACTTGCTCAGGCGGAAGAAGTAGCTCGGCTCGCTGTACCGCGCCAGCGGCTTACCCGTAACCGGGCTGCAATAGTCGTGCTCCCGCGCGATCGACTCCGTGACGAACTCCTCCTGGCCCTCGTCGTACAGGCCCTCGTACTTGCCGAGGTAAATCTCGTCGCGGTCGACGAGCACCTGCACGAGCGACTGCACGCGCGCTTCGTGGCGGGCCTCGCTGGTGCGGATGAAGTCGTCGTTGGTGATCTCCAGCTCCCGCCAGAGGTCCTGAAAGCCCGCGACGACCTCGTCGGCGAGCTGCCGGGGCGTCATGCCCTTTTCACCGGCGGCTTTCACGATCTTTATGCCGTGTTCATCCGTGCCGGTCAGGAACCGCACGTCCCGGCCGGCCGCCCGATGGTACCTCGCCAGCACGTCCGCGGCGATGGTCGTGTACGAATGCCCGATGTGCGGCACGTCGTTGACGTAATAGATCGGCGTGGTGACGTAGTAGGTCTGGCTCATAGACGGTTCAGGATGCGTTTTTTTGCGGAAAAATCAAGGCTCAAGCGCCGACAACAGCAATGGCAGGCGGCTATACTGGCCCGGACAGGCCCGGCTTTACCTGGAGTCATCCCGACATGCCTCACCGGATGCACCAGCCTCTCGGATACGACTACCACAGCCATCGTCCTCTGACGACACTGCTTTGGCTGATGGACCGCCCGTGGTGGTACTACGCCGCGGCATTGCTGCTTTTCCTGATAAAGCACTCGCCCATAATGCTGATGCCGTTGGTGATCAAGTACGCCATCGACGGGCTGGCCGCCAACCCGCCGCAGTTCATCTTCGCCAGGCCCTGGTTCCTCGTGCTGGTAGGCGTGGTGCTCACGCAGAACATCCCGATGAACACGGCCTACTGGGAGTTGCTGATCCGCGCGATCCGCCGGCTTCAGTGGCGGCTGCGATCGGCCATGATCCGCCGGTTGCAGCAACTGTCCATCGCGTATCACGATGAGGCCGAGACCGGCAGGTTGCAGTCCAAGCTCCTTCGTGACGTCGAAGCGACCGAGGGCCTGCTGTTCGCCATATGGCAGCCGCTGCTTAACGCCGCGGCGACGATGGTGTTCGCCGTTTCGGTTACTCTCGCCAACGACCCGTGGATGGTGCTGTTCTTCGCCATAACGGTGCCCCTTGCCCTTATCTTCCAGAAGGTATTCCAAAGGCCCATCCGCCGGCGCAACCGTGAATACCGCAAGGCCATGGAGGCGATGAGCGCGCGGGCGTCTCAGATGCTCGAGATGATCCCCGTCACCCGCGCCCATGCCGTGGAGAAGCAGGAAGTGGACACGATGGACCGGCACCTGGCCAACGTCACGCGGACGGGCATGAGGCTGGACCGGACCAACGCCCTGTTCAGCGCCGTGCTGTGGGTTGGCCTGCAAGTGCCGCAAATCGCCTGCATCGCGATCGTCGCACTGCTGTGCTACCGCGACAGGGCCAGCGGCGTTACCGACGGCATCACCGTGGGCGACGTGGTGCTGTACAACAGCTTCTTCCAGATGATCCTCGGGGCGGCGGGGATGTTGGCGGGCATGCTGCCCGGCATCGCCCGCGGCGCTGAGGCCGTCCGCTCGATCGGCGAGGTCCTGGAGTGCCCCGACATCGAAGAGAACGAAGGCAAGGCCCCGGTGGAGAGCGTTCAAGGCCGGGTGACGTTCGAGAACGTGACGTTCACCTATCCTAAAGGCGACAAGCCGGCCGTGCAGGACTTCTCCATAGACATCGCCACGGGCGAGAGGGTGGCCTTCGTGGGCGAATCCGGCGGGGGTAAGAGCACGCTGATGAGCCTGGCGATTGGCTTTCATCGGCCCACGGGCGGGCACATCCTGCTGGACGGCGTGGACATGGAAACGCTGGACCTGCGGACGTACCGCCAGTTCCTGGCCGTCGTGCCGCAGCGGACGATCCTGCTGGCGGGCACGATCCGCAGCAACATCCTCTACGACGTGGAAGGTGTCAGCGACGAGAAGCTGCGAAGCGTCGTCGAAGCCGCCAACGTAGCCGAGTTCACCGACACGCTGCCCGACGGGCTGGAGTCCGCCATAGGCGACCACGGCGCGAAGCTCTCCGGCGGGCAGCAGCAGCGCATCGCCGTTGCGCGGCCGCTGATCCGCGACCCAAAGATCATCATCCTCGACGAGGCCACCAGCGCCCTGGACGTGATCAGCGAGGCCCTCGTGCAGG
>Ga0114919_10003111_pt1 | contig 13418 bp, 13 predicted proteins | sample BlataG_FD_88682 | JGI IMG/M metagenome (GOLD analysis project Ga0114919, IMG submission 88682) | Deep subsurface microbial communities from Black Sea to uncover new lineages of life (NeLLi) - Black_00105 metaG | ecosystem: Environmental > Aquatic > Marine > Oceanic > Sediment | place: Atlantic... | reverse complement strand
TAAATCCCTGTCTGCGCCGGATCGCACTCTTCTTCAATGAGCGAAATCTCAGAAAGGTGTAAGACGGTTATGCCGTGAAGTCACAAATTTATTGACATGACCGTCATCTAGTGTCATAATATACCTAAGTACATAAAGTAGTTAGATAAAGGAATATGTTAGTTGGCCTGTCAGGTGACTCCGGATGGAGAAGGATGAGTTTCCGGAGGAGAACAAGTTGAGGGGAGTCCAAATGCCCCAAAGGGGACGTCGGCGAGTCAGGGGTGGGAGAGGAGGATACACCGGAGGGTCTATTCGCCGTTTTCTGGAACCGGTCCTGCTACTGCTTCTGCACGAGGGGCCGAGTCACGGATATGAACTGGTCAGTACGTTGGAACCTTTTAGTCTGGATGATGTAGCCTCTGGCCCGGTTTACCGCACATTGCGCGAATTGGAGACAGCCGGTCTGGTACGATCGGAGTGGGACACCGAATCCTCGGCAGGGCCGGCGCGCCGGATTTACCGGTTAACGAAAGCCGGGCATCGTTATCTGGTTGATTGCGTGGAAGAGCTGCGCGATACAAGCAGTGTGCTCCATCGCTTTATTTCAGCCTACGATAGGCACATGGAAGAAGGCACGGGCGAGTATCACTGAAAGGAGTTGAAAGCAATGCCAGGAGGAGATCGCACGGGACCGAGAGGTATGGGACCCATGACGGGACGCGGTTTGGGTTACTGTGCGGGCTACGGTTCGCCAGCATACAGCGCGCCAGGATACGCTGGGGGCGGCGGATGGGGGGGCGGTGGACGTGGATGGCGCCATTGGTACTATGCTACCGGTCTGCCGGGCTGGGCGCGTGCAGGCTATTCGCCAGGCTGGGCATACCCCCCTTATCAGCAGCCCATGCGAGAAGAGCAGGAAACCGAACTGCTCAGGAACCAGGCAGAAGCGCTCGGGCGAGAACTGGAGGCCATAACAAAACGTCTCGAGGAACTCGAAAAGAAAGCCTAAGTACACCGTTCCGCAATTACGCTGGCGCTCTCGATACATCACCGTAATTACGGAGCGGTGTACTGTGCCTTACCTCGGGGCGGGTGAACGAATCGTCGGAACCTTTGCGCCACGAGCACGAGAACTCGTGCGTAACTGCAAGAGAGATGAAGGCAGGTCCTTCGAAGTCGGCATGCAGGTGCGGGCTTCAAACCACCCCAAGCGGCTGTGGCCAAAAGCCATGGTCGTGAGCGTTGGGGAAAAGGCACACGTGAAGTGTCAGATGTGGGCCAAGAAGGTGAGCGATAAGCGAACCATCGTAGGCGTCGAAAACGTTCACAGACGATGTCAAAACTGGGGTCCAGGTTCTACTCCAGGACGAGCTCAGCAGATACCTGCTTACCGGCTGAGCGGCATCCGGCGTACAGGTGGCACGAGCTTGGTCCGGGCTCTTTTGCGGAACGTGGGAACCCTTCATGCAATGCCAAGAGAAAACCCTATAAGTGTGAACCACGAAGGGGGAAAGTATCGATGTGCATGAAGGGGGCGGATCATCCCGTAGTAGCGAGGAAGATGCTGTAATGGCATTGGAGCGAAGGGGATGTGGCAGCTTGCACGGTGTTGTTGGCCAACCAGCAATGGGAGGAGCCGGCTCGCTGTGCATCGCCTTGGTGTCGAGAGGCATTGGGGATACGGCTGCCAGGAGCCGTATGAACCGAGAGGTTCACGTACGGAGTCTGTGGGGGACTGGAGGTGAAACTCCTCCGGTCTACCCGGCGCACCTGCCCCGAGCTAGCAACTGTTAGTCTAGTTTCTGTCCGGAAACGGCTCTTTTGCGCAATTTCGGCGTCAATCTGCCGGATTTCTTGTGCGGCGTACAGTAACAGAACGGACTCCGGATGGATACTAGTCTACAAATGGTGAAGATTGATTTTTTTATCAATCAGGAGGGTTTATAAGCATGAAAGTCGTAGTCACCGCCGACGGTAACAACCTGGACGCGCAGGCCAGCCCTTTCTTCGGGCGTTGTCCAACCTACATTTTCGTGGATACGGAGACCATGGCATTTGAGGCCGTCGAGAATCCTGCCGCGTCCGCTTCGGGTGGAGCCGGCATCCAGGCGGCTCAGTTCGTCATTGAGCACGGAGCCAGGGCAGTTCTGACCGGCAACGTCGGGCCGAATGCAACCAATGTTCTCCAGGAAGCCAACGTGCCTGTCTACCAGCACCAGCAGGGGACGGTGGGGCAGGTCGTGGAGATGTTCCAGCAGAACCAGCTTGCCCCCATCAGTGGAGCGAGCGCTCCCCCGCACGCCGGGATGGGTGGTGGTAGCGGCATTGGTATGGGCCGTGGCATGGGAATGGGCCGCGGCATGGGAATGGGTCGTGGTATGGGACGTGGTATGGGGAGGGGTCTGGGCGGGAGCGGATACAGTGAGGATACTTCACCATCACAATCACCACCGCCTGATCCGGTCTCTAGCCAGGAGGAGATTGAGGATTTACGCCAGACAGCCGATGAACTGCGCCAACAGCTGAAGGGTGTCATTGATCGCCTTGAAAAGCTGGAAGAAGAGTCTTAGTGCCGAGAGGAGATGAGTAATTTGTTGTATATAGATCGTACCGTATGCACAGGATACGCGGCATGTATCGATGCCTGTCCCACTGGCGCGATCGATCTGGATGAAGATGCAGGTGTATCAACGATCGACCCTGCACTGTGTGACGAGTGCATGGCGTGCGTGGAGGTGTGCCCCAACGGGGCTATACGACAGGCAGATTCCTCCGCACTCGTGCCTGCCGGAGATGGGGAAATCGTAGAAGCACAGGTTATCAGGGGAGAGGTGGTACCGTCACCGGTATCCAGCCCCATGGTCACTGTCCGGGAACCCGGCCGGCTGACGGTGCTGGCCAGCGCGGCACTGACTTTTGTAGGTAGCCACCTTCTACCTCGCGCAGCAGATGCGTTGATCGACGCGATGGAGCGTCGGCTGACCCGTGGGACGAAATCTGTGCCCCCTACCGGCTCTCCCCGTGCCGGGGGTAGATCTTTGCCGGGGAAGGGAGGTAGGGGAAGGGGCAGTCGTGACGGCAGAGGTCGTCGGCGCCGGCAACGACGTCGCATTCAATGAGTATATTATCCCTCCAGCCTGAGTCGATTACTTCCCCTATGGGACAGCTTAAAAACGATCTACAGTGTGAAACCGAAAGCGACGTTTTAGATCGGATGGATTTTCTCTGGTGGACAAGTATTAAACGTAAAGCTTCGGAATTATCCCCTTGAGTCGGTTTTAATCCGCTGGCACCTTTATACTCTAATTCTGCGGAGGGCTAGACCTAACTGGTAAGGCAGCGGTCTTGAAAACCGCCGGGCGCAAGCCCTTCGGGGTTCGAGTCCCCGGCCCTCCGCCAGGTATCCCGCCGGGAAAAAAAGAAAGAAGGTTGGTGGAAAAGCCGGCTATGTTCGATAAAAAAGAGGCCGAACTGAGATTATATCTGGCCCTCGGCAGGCAGATATTAAATACCGATGATCTGCACTTTGGGTACTGGACCGATGACCTGGAGGTGAATATACCCAACCTTCCCCGGGCCCAGGAGAATCACTCCAACTTCATCATCTCTCATATCCCCGATGGAACTAAAACCATCCTCGACGTCGGATGCGGGGCCGGCAGAATGGCCTCCCGGCTATGGGGGCTCGGCTACGATGTCCATGGCGTCTCCCCCAGCGCTTTCCTCGCAGATGAGGCCCGCCAGGTTGTCGGGGACGATTTCCTTGTTTTCGAGTCCCGCTTCGAGGATCTCCGGACCGATAACCGGTACGACCTGATTCTTTTCAGTGAGAGCTTTCAGTATGTGAAGATGGAAAAGGCGCTGGAGAACAGCCTGACGCTGCTCAACGACAGTGGCCACCTTCTGATATGTGACTGCTTTCAGAAGGATACCGAGGGGAAGAGCCCTCTGAAGGCCGGCCCTCGCCTGAGCCGCTTCTATGAAATGATATCCCAGGCCCTTTTCGAACTGGTCGAGGATATTGACATCACCAGCGAGACGGCCCCCACCGCAGACCTCACCGACGATATATACCGGAATATCTTCCGGCCGGTTTGGGAAATCGTGTTCGAGCGTCTGCGGAGCACACACCCCTGGCTTCTGAAATTCCTCAAGTGTAAGTACAGGAAGAAGATAGAGAAAATGGAATGGAGGTACTTCAGCGGCAACAGGGACGGCGAGAACTTCAGGAAGTACAGATCCTACAGGCTGATGTTATTGAAAAAAACTGCCCCGCGAGCTTAACGTGAGTGGCCATCGTTAACTAAAGAGCTGCAATTGCATCGATCTCTATCTGGAAGCCATAATGCAGGTCCTTGGTGGGGACCACCGTACGGGCCGGCCGGTGTTCTCCCATGAATTCGGCATAGACTTTGTTGACCCGATCCCACAGTTCAATATCAGCCACATAGACAGTCGTCTTGATAATCTGGTCTATGCTGCTTCCTGCAGCCTTGAGGATCTCTGCGATATTCTTCAATAACTGCTCAGTCTGTTCCTCGACTGAGCCCAGACGCTTTTCGCCTGTTTCAGGATCGATCGGCAGCTGACCCGAAATGAAGATCAGGCCGTTGTGGACTATCGCCTGTGAATAGTGTCCCCCGGGTTCAGGGGCATAGGGTGTGAAGATCTTTTCCATGGCCTGTACTTCTCCGGTTCTACATCCGCTGCTGGGCTTTTTCGATTTTCGTCCACGAGTCGCGCAGGGAGACCGTGCGGTTGAATACCAGCTTGCCCGGCTTTGAGTCGGCGGAATCGACAACAAAGTAACCCTTCCTCTCGAACTGGTACGGCAGTCCGGGCTCGGCATTCGCCAGGCTGGGTTCGACACGGCAGTCTTCAAGGACCTCGAGGGAGGAGGGGTTGAGGTAGTCGATGAAGTCCTTGCCCTCCTCGACATCATTGGGGTTCTCCCGGGTGAACAGGTGATCGTAGAGACGCACTACGGCTTTCAGCGCGTGTGCCGCCGAAACCCAATGCAGGGTTCCCCTGACTTTGCGCCCGTCGGGCGCGGTTCCACCCTTGGTCGCCGGGTCATATGTGCAGCGGAGTTCCACGACTTCGCCGGTGTCTTGATCCTTGATTACATCGGTGCAGGTAATCATATAGGCAAAGCGCAGGCGCACTTCGCGATCCGGGGCGAGGCGGTAAAATTTCTTTGGGGGCTCTTCGCGGAAGTCGTCCCGCTCGATATAGATCTCCCGTGAGAATGGAACCATCCGCGTGCCCATTTCAGGGTTATCCGGATGGTTGGGGAATTCGAACTCCTCTACCTGGTCCTCCGGATAGTTCTCAATGACGACTTTCAGGGGTTTGAGGACACCCATTGCCCGTGGCGCCCTCTTCTCCAGATCCTCGCGCAGGCAGAACTCAAGCAATTTGATGTCTACAATACTGTTGGTCTTGGCCACACCGATGCGTTCACAGAAGTTACGGATCGCCTCGGGTGTGTATCCGCGACGTCGCAGACCCACGAGGGTGGGCATGCGCGGATCGTCCCAACCTGATACATAGCCTTCATTGACCAGTCGAAGAAGCCTGCGCTTGCTCAACACCGTGTGGCTTATATCCAGACGGGCGAACTCGAACTGATGAGGGGGGTCATCCAGTTCCAGTGCCTGAACGTACCAGTCGTATAGCGGCCTGTGGTTCTCGAACTCCAGCGTGCAGATAGAGTGGGTGATTCCCTCTATGGCATCCGATTGGCCGTGGGCCCAGTCGTAGGTGGCATAAATGCACCAGTCGTCGCCGGTGCGGTGGTGCGATTCGTGGCGGATGCGGTACATGATAGGGTCGCGCAGGTTTATGTTCGGTGAGGTCATATCGATCTTGGCACGGAGCACGTGGGTGCCATCTTCGAACTCACCTGCCCTCATGTGCCTGAACAGGTCCAGGTTCTCATCCACCGGGCGGTCGCGGTAGGGACTCTCCCTGCCGGGCTCGTTCCACTTGCCGCGGTGCTCGCTGATTTCTTCCGCAGTCAGGCTGTCGACGTAAGCCGCGCCTTTTTCGATGAGCTTTTCAGCCCACTCGTAGAGCTGTTTGAAGTAATCTGAGGCGTAGCGTACCTCGCCGTTCCATTCGAAGCCGAGCCACCGGACGTCATCTTTAATCGACTCAACGTATTCAGTCTCTTCTGTACTGGGATTGGTGTCGTCGAACCGCAGGTTGCAGGTGCCCCCGTACTGCCTGGCGACCCCGAAGTTCAGGCAGATCGATTTGGCGTGCCCGATGTGCAGGTAGCCGTTGGGTTCGGGCGGGAACCGGGTCGCGACCCGGCCACCATGCCTGTTGGCAGCCAGGTCCTCCTCGACGATAGCTCGGATGAAATCGGTCTGGGCCATGCTTGCAACTCCGTTGGAACAGAGAGGCCGTCCGGGACGGCCATGTTTCAGTCAGGAATGATGCGAGAAGGACCGGCCAGTTTCAAGGGGGGAATGACATGTCCGTCATGCTCACCTCAGGCTTCCTTTGTAGTGCTGGTGCTCGGTACGGTCACAGTCCTGGCGGGCTATATACCGGCGCTTCGTGCCGCGCGGATGAATCCGATGTCAACACTCCGGTATGAATGACCGCTAGGAAGCTCCTGCTATTTAAGAATCCTTTAACATATATTGAGGCCCAACATAAAATACCTGACAAGTGAAACAGCCTTCCCTCACCTATAAAGACAGAGGGACCACCCGAAACAGGGAACATCGTCTCATGTTCAGATCAGGAAGTTTTCGGGCCAGATTACCGCAGCTGGCCTCTCTATTCGTTCTATCCAGTATCGCAGTGCTGTTTTCCACCTGTTCCGGCGGATCGTGGGAATCGAGTGAGCTCGAAGTGGTGGATGGATACCAGGCCGGTGCCGCATATTACATGCCCTCCCGGAGTCCGGCCCTGACGGATCCGGTGGAGGAACTCTCGTCTGAACCCGCCTACCAGGGAACTCCCTATTACGGCTCCTATAACATCGGAAGCGGTCCGGATAACACATTCAGTTATGTCCTGGATCAGTTCGGAGAAACGGGGTCCCTCTTCTACCTGGATGCGAATAATAACGAGGACCTTACCGATGACGGTGACGGGCAGTGGGACCGTGTCACCGAACGTAACAATATGGTGACCAAAACTCTGATGGTGCCTTATGAGATCGATGGGGAAATCACCGAGATACCGCTGCGGTTCTTCTACTACTTCTTCAATGGCGAGGACCCGACACAGCGCGGTGTTCTGTACGCCCGCGATTTTGCACGGGTGGGAGAGGTCAAAATCACTGGAAAGATCTACAAGGTTGGAATCACCGAAAACGACAACGACGGTATCTTCAACATGCGTGAGGCGGGGGCCGACACGATCAATCCCTTCCTGATAAGCATGACCATCGACCTGGACGGGGATGGTGAGCTTCTGACAGGTTCCGATTCTCCGGAACACTTCAGATTGAACGAATCCTTCAACGCCGGGGGAAAGAGCTACGTCATCGACGACGTATCGCCAATGGGTGATTTCATCACCTTCCGGCTCTCTGATGTTGAAGTGGAGCCGAAGATTTATATCGCAGTTGGGTACGAGGCTCCAGATTTCAGTCAGGAGGACTGCCGTGGAAATTTGATAAACCTCCACGAGTTTCTGGGGGAGCACAAAGTCGTCCTCCTCGATTTCTGGGCCATCTGGTGCGGGCCCTGTATTACAGAGATCCCGAATGTCAGGGCCGTTTATGAGGAATACAGCGGACGGGGATTCGGGATTCTCGGTATCAGCCTGGACAAAGCCCCGGATCCCGAAAACCCGAATGAGGCGGAGAAAACCCGCGAGCAGGTCCGGGAGTTCATGGATGAGAATGGAATGCCCTGGCCGAGTACCTACGACGGCCTCTATTGGGAGAATGCGGTTTCGAACCAGTACCGGATAAGAGCGATCCCGGCCACGCTGCTTCTGGACGGCGAGGGCATGATAAGGTTCATGAACTTGAGAGGTGAGCGCCTGGAGGAGGCTGTCCGGGAGCTGATTGAGGAGGCCGAGAGGAAGTAGCGGGCGGTCCCGGCGCTTCTTGTTTCCAGGCACTTCATTACTTATCATGCGATGCAATCGAAGCCATGCCGCCACACTGCAAAAGGAAACACACTATGCAATTCAAGGAAGTCAAGATTCCAGAAGGTGATCTCACCGAATACCGTGACGGTAAGCTGGTCATCGGCGATCATCCAATCATCGGCGTCCTGCGCGGAGATGGGATCGGCCTGGACATTACCCCGGCGATGATAAATGTAGTGGAAGCGGCCGTCGATAAGGCGTACGGCGGCAACCGCGGCATCGTCTGGTGCCCGCTTTATGCAGGTCTCGAGGGGCTGCATCACTACGGTAGCGAGTTCCCGGAAGAGACGGTCGAAGCCATCCGCTATCTCAGGCTAGCCATCAAGGGTCCTTTCACGACACCGATCGGTGAGGAAACCCACGTCTGCCTGTACTGTGCCCACCAACAGTACCACACCGGCACATGTGACAAGTGCGGAAAGGATGACGGCGTCTGTGAGCGGTTCCGCTCCATAAACGTCCGCTTCCGACAGCACCTGGACCTGTTTGCCTGCGTGCGTCCCATCCGCTACTTCGAAGGCGTGCCGTCGCCCAACAAGTACGCCGACAAGGTGAACTTCATCCTCTTCCGAGAGAACACGGAGGATGTCTACGCAGGTCACGACTTTGAAGCCGGCAGCGACACGGCCAAGGCGATCATCGATGTTATCAAGGAAAAAACCGGGCGCGATATCCGACCGGACTCGGGGATCGGAGTAAAGCCCATTTCCGTCTTCGGTACCCAGCGCATCGCGCGCATGGCTCTGCAGTGGGCGGTCGACCACAAGCTTCCTTCGGTGACCATTGTTCACAAGGGGAACATCATGAAATTCACCGAAGGGTCCTTCACCAAGTGGAGCTATGAGCTGGCTGAGAAGGAATTCAGCGATGTAATAGTCACAGAGAAGAAGCTCTGGGATGAGATGGATGGCAATATGCCCGAGGGCAAGCTCCTCGTGAAGGACCGTATAGCCGACTCCATTTTCCAGCAGATCCAGACCCGGCCCGATGAGTACAGCGTTTTCGTGTTGCCTAACCTCAACGGCGACTACCTTTCCGACGCCGCTATCGCGCTCGTGGGCGGTCTGGGACTCGGCCCCGGCGCGAACATGTCTGACGAGGTGGCGCTCTTCGAGGCAACCCACGGTACCGCGCCCAAGTATACCGGGATGGACAAGGTGAACCCGGGCTCGCTCATCCTCTCGGCGGTGATGATGCTCAACCACATGGAGTGGACCGAGGCCGCCGATATGATCATTGGTGGAATGGGGCAGGCCATTGTAGATGGTCACGTCACCTATGACCTCGAGCGATTGATGAAGCGGGAGGGACGGGAGGATGTGACCAAGGTGTCGTGCTCCGGATTCGGGGAGGCGATTATCGAGCGGATGTAGAGCTCGGAACAGCTCTGGCTGAAGGTAGTCTATGAAATATTCTAATATGGGTAAGGCCCTGCGACACCTCTGCCTGGTACTGGCTTTCCTTGTCAGCGCACTGTTCCTGAATAGTGGCCCGGCGCCCGCCGCGGCAACGGCTGCTGGAGGAGGTGTTGAGACGATGAAGCAAGCTGAGGACAACTCTCTGAGAATCACGATTATTTACGATAATTACGCCTTCGATCAGAGAATGGAGACCGAATGGGGGTTCGCGGCACTCATCGAGTATGGTGGTGAGAAAGTCCTGTTTGACACCGGTGGGGACGGTCGGCGACTCCTGGGTAATGCCGAACGCCTTGGGATCGATCTGAGCCGTATCAGGCATGTGGTTCTATCACACATTCACTTCGATCATACAGGTGGATTGGAAGGCTTTCTATCCCAGGTTGCTGAGGAGGTTCGGCCCCGGGTCTACACCCTCCCTTCATTCCCCACTGATTTCGGGAGCAGGATCGGCAGTCGGGCCGAAATCGTTGAGGTGAAACCGTTCCAGCTTGTGGCAGGCGCCATATACACCACCGGAGAGATAATAGGCGTGGTGAACGAGCAGGTGCTGGTTATCACGACGGATAGGGGGTTGGTGGTTGTGACCGGCTGCGCTCATCCGGGTATAGTGGAAATCGTCGAGAAGGCGAAGGAACACTTCGGCGAAGACATCCATCTAGTGATCGGTGGTTTTCATCTCAGAGGCAAGCCGGAAGCCGAACTTAGAAGCATTGTGGCTGATTTCCGCAGGCTGGGCGTGAGGAAGGTCTCCCCTACCCACTGTACGGGGGATGAGGCGATTTCGATGTTTATGGAGGAGTTCGGGGAAGACTACATCCGGGGCGGGGCGGGCCGGATCATAATTGTCGAACCTCCAGATTAGACGTTCCGGCTTCGGACACAGGAGATTGACTAAAGTAATAGAGCTTTGTCCCCATCACGATATTGTTCCTGGATTGAAATAACTTTGTCCATGTTGTTGAAGAAGATGTCGACGAGCAAAGGATCCAGATGCTCTCCCATCTTTTCGCGCAGGATGTCACAGGCTGTCTCATTTGAAAGAGCTTCTTTGTACGGCCGTTTCGTCGTGATCGCGTCGAAGACATCGGCTACTGCGCATATGCGTCCCATAATCGGAATAGATTCGCTGGCTAACCCTTGCGGATAACCGCTGCCGTCCCACTTCTCATGATGTGTGAGAGCGATCGTTTCTCCTGCTTTCAGAAGTTCGGAATCGGAATCGCCGAGGATACGTGCCCCGAATGTGGTGTGCTGTTTCATTATCTCCCACTCATCAGGATCGAGCTTGCCGGGTTTAAGCAGGATATCGTCGTCTACACCTATCTTTCCTACATCGTGCATGGGGCTCGCATACGAGATTACTTCTACCTCATGCGGCTCCAGGTTCGAGGCTTTCGCAAGCAGCTCGCAATACCGGCTTACACGACGAATGTGCGCGGCCGTCGTTGTGTCTTTGAATTCAGCCGCTACGGCCAGTCGATGGATAGTCTCCAGATAAGCCCTGTAAATGGTCCTCCGTGCATCAGCTATTTCATCAAGAGTCTCGCGCAGGGCGGACGTGCGTTTCTCGACGAGAGATTCCAACTCAGCTTCCCGGCGTCTGATCTCGTCATGTTGCTCCTTTATTTGTAGCTGCGAGGTAGTACGAACCCGGAGTTCTGTCATATCCACAGGCTTTGAGATAAAGTCGTTCGCCCCTGCCTCTACAGCCCGCAACCTGTCTTCTTTCCCAGTCAGGCCGGTCACCATTATAATCGGCAGATCGTGTGGTGAAGCTCCTTCCCGTATCCGACGCGTAAGTTCGAATCCGTCCATCCCCGGCATATCAACATCCAACAAAACCAGGTCGAAATCCAGCTTGAGCAGGGCCAGTGCACCCTCGCCGTCCTCAGCTTCCTCCACCTCATATCCTAAAGCCGTCAGCATCTCCGCCATAATCTGACGGATACTGTCTTCATCATCCACAACGAGGATTCGCTTGCTCATTATCCTGACTTCCTTCCTCAGATTCCCAGTGTGACTATATCAGGAGACTCACAACATATACAATTCTTCACCCCGCGGAAAATCTGCGTTTGAGGTTTGGCACCTCGATGCCAGCCCATCACTTCCCATACATCAATCTTCCATCTTACGAATAGCACTCTCCAGGTTTCGCAAACCTTCGAGGATCCCGTCAAATGTGGGAGGATCCCCGAAGATCATGATCTGCATCTCGTTGTAATCGCGTTTTATATAATCAATCCAGTCTTTAGACGGTGTGAGTTGAAGATCGGCGGGGACGGCAAGATCATATCTCGCCCACGCCCGAGGGTAAAATAGCTGTTTATGTTTAACCACTCTTTTCAACAGGTCCGGTTGACTGAGTGCTGTTTGAAGGATCTGATCACGTTGAGCCATCTCAAACATATCGTAGTAGTGGCGGGAGTAGCGATAAGGTGCGGCATGGTCGGTCGTCCGGAAATGCTCCTGATGAAGAATAGTGGCCTTCTCCCAGAACGTGCGTTCGACTTTGATCGACTGCACTGGACAATCGACATTTTGAAAAACGTGGGGGTAATATTCTGCCACATATGGGTGAATCTTGAAGTGATCATTCGGGATTAACTCAGCATGTGTGCCAAGTTCAAGACGTACTTCCTGTCGCAGGTACCCAACGGAATCAATCGTCTGGGGATAATTGAAGTTCACAATGTGGCCGTCGTCGACGTCAATAGAGAGTTGCCAGGTGGTTGTATCCGGGAGAATTCCTGCAATACGAGTCTGCAAAACAGACAGGAATTCAGATGCAATGTATGATTCGCATACCTGCATCATTTCGTTCAGCAACCTTGTTCGCTTCTGTTTCGACATGTCAGTCATTGGATTGCGATTGCCATTAAACCCCAGCATCTCATAATCAACAGCCAGATCGATATCCTCAGAAAAGCGTTCGATCACTCTATATATCTTGGACAGCGTAGTACCGCCTTTTAAGAGAATCCGGGATTCAAATTCGGGAATCGAAAAGAGATGTCTTAGTATCCAGCAAACCCAGAAGTCTTTTTCTATTAATCCAACAGCAATACCGCAACGAGCTTCTGTCTCAAGGAAGAGCTTGTAGCGATCAGGTTTTGGCATCGTTGCGACTTTGTCCATCTACCTTATCCTCTTTAGCAACAATCTGCTTCGCTACATCATAAATCCAGTCAGTCCTGTACTGAGTATCCGTGAGTAGCTTTCGACGATCGGACTCATTGATCAGTCTGGATAGCTGATGCACGACACTGGAATCCACTGATTCCTTTCCTATATGGCGCAATGCTTGAATGATCAACCCATTTGTCCGGCTCGTTGCGCCGAGTGTCTTGGGTTCCACATGCTTGAATTGAATTATGCGTTTACCTAATTGAATATTTCTTGAAGGTCCATCGGATAAGTAGACGATTTTAGCAGGCACCTGAGTGGATAATCCGAGTAGGTTTGTCGCTTGAGCTCCAGATGCGAGAATCCTCCAGCCATGTTTTCTTGCTATAGCTTGTGCAACCTGGTCAGCTATAGGATTGAGTTCACCACCAAGTTCGTTATTGAATAATGGGTAATCATAGATTCCTCTGATTACCCTTCGGATAATTCCCTCTTTAATGAGGCCTGATAACGCCATATCAACAGAACCACGACTACCCAAATCCAGGAAATCCTTTGGGCAAAAGGCTTGCCCCCTACCTTTACCACGGATTCTAGCAATTATTTTATTCTTAACAGTTTGTTTCAAGACACACCCCAGAGATTTTTAGATAAAATACCCCTATATTTCTAAATATTCAAGAAAAATATTAACCGCACTCATTACCTCATCCTTTTTTTCAGTGATCGTTTTCACCTCTCGTCGTTTGCCTAAATAAGCTTGACAAC
>Ga0114919_10003109_pt1 | contig 13425 bp, 26 predicted proteins | sample BlataG_FD_88682 | JGI IMG/M metagenome (GOLD analysis project Ga0114919, IMG submission 88682) | Deep subsurface microbial communities from Black Sea to uncover new lineages of life (NeLLi) - Black_00105 metaG | ecosystem: Environmental > Aquatic > Marine > Oceanic > Sediment | place: Atlantic... | reverse complement strand
CCACGACTTGGGGGGTGTGGTCGGGTATCATGTACCAGGCCATCGCGGCAGCCAGGCAACCGGGGCCGGAAGAGCCCCCCCCCAAAGACAATACGCAGGGGGGGTAGAAATTTTGAGGACAGACAGACATACCGACAGGTTAAATAGCTACGCTGGGGCAGGGGTAGATCTCAGGGGAGAATAAATTAGGTCCGGGGGATCTGCGGGCTTACTTCCGGGGTAGAACTTGCAAGGACCAGGAACGTCTAAATCCCTCTCCCACAGGCGTTATAACGAAGTCATAATCACGGTAGGACTTGTCGTCCAGGTAGGGTTTGAACTGGCCGGCGTGCTTTTCGGCCATGATCGAGTATTTGGCAGCCACTTCTTTACCATTGAACTGGTCAACCTCGAATATCAAGACATGGCGAGTGGCGGGCCCCCCGGTTATAGGGTCGGTGATGGTCCTCGCCTGGATAACGTGATCGAAGAAGTGGAGCCGGCCGGGTACCCCGGTCTCGAGTATGACGTAATTCTCCAGTACCATTGTCTCGCCTCCTATGTATGTATGTATGTATGTGTGAGTGTATGTGACTATTCCACTCCGAAGAATTCCCTCATGGCCAGCTTCTTCTCCCGCTGGTCCCGGTACTCCCTGGTCCAGTATTTGTGCATGCCCTCGACGACCTCCTCAAGCCATGGGGGAGAGTATATGTGGATCTCGGCGCCGATGCTCCTGGCCATACGCTCGAGGTTCGGGTTACTCCAGCCGACCACCAGCTGCATCAGGACCTCCCGCGGCATGTACTCCCGGAGCTCCGGGGTTGCCGGCACCAGGGACTTATACAGCGGCAGCTTGGCCAGGCCGTTTACGACATTCCAGACCTTGGCCTCGATCAGTAGTAGATAGTGGGGCAGGACCACCACGGCGTCAACCATGGGCCGGAACGGCCGGGCTAGCCCCAGGGCACGCTGGTATCCCTCCTCGGCCATGAGTCGCTCGGAGACGCTGCCGAGGGGGACGTTAAGGGTAAAGTTAAATCCGGAATAACGCTCCTTGAGGTACTCGGAGATCATCCGGACTTCGACCTGTTTTGACTTTCTGGCCACCTTTGAGATCCTCCCTTTAAAGGGTTATTGACATTGTTATACAGATCTGTATAAACTGTCAATGAGCAGGCGGTACACATTGTGAAAACAGCAGCTCACCATGGGCTGCTGTATTTTTTTTTACCGGCGGCAGCCAGGCAAAAATAACCGTAAAGGAGACTAGGGAAGTGAAGCATAAAGTGATCTGGTTGCTCCAGCTGGTGCTGCTTCTGCCACTGGTGCCGATCTTCGGAGTAATCAAGGTAAAATCATTAACAGAAGTCCGGGACAAGTGGCTCGATGTTACCCCGGGTCGAGCGTCCTATTACGAGAAGGAGGCCAGCGTGGCCGGCTCCGACTGGGAGAAGGGAGCCACCGAGGCCTCCTCAGCGTTCAAGGCTGGCATCTCAGCCGCCAATATCGAGGCCCTTTTTAAGGGCGGCATCAAGCGGGCGGGAGCTGGCAAGTATGAGCGCAAGGTAAAGGACGTCGGGGTAGCTCGGTTCAGCCAGGGTGTCTCGGCCGCCGGTCCCGACTTTGAGGCTGGAGTCAGCCCCTTCCTGGACGAGATCGCCAAGATCACCCTGCCGGCCAGGGCGCCCAGGGGATCCGAGGCTAACTATGCCAGGGTCCGGGATATCGGCGTCGCTTTGCACAAAAAGAGACTGGCCCTCCGGGCAGCCGGAAGCTAGGGAGGAGGTAAGTAATGTTCTTTCAGACAAGATATTTAGAGGAGAATAAAACCTTCGACTCCCTGACCGGCCTGGATACCATCGACCTCCCGAACAAGGGGTACCTTTCAGGTATCGAGTTGAACATCGACGGCATCTGCGGCGTCGGGGCCGATAAGCCCGACGTGTGGCTGCACAACCGGCTGACCAAGCTCGAGCTGGTGGTCAACGGCTCAAAGGTGGTCAAGTCGCTCTCCGGGGACCAGCTCCTGGCCGACATGCTCTACAAGAGGACCCCTCTTTATACTCACGACTTTAAGAATAAAAGCGGGGCCTCCTGCGAGGAGTTTTTCCATATCAACCTGGGCCGGCATTACCACGACCTTGACTACATGCTGGACCTCTCCAAGGTCAATGACCCAGAGCTCCGGATCGAGTACGACTTCGCCAAGACCTCGCATAACGGCTGGACCAACGGCGTGGCCATGACCGCTGCGCCTAACCGGAGCGTCGTCCTGCACATGCTCCGGGAGGCACCGGCAGAGCCGAAGGGCTATATCAAGACCTCCGAGATCTACCGGTTCACCAGCGGCGTCTCCAAAAAGGAGAATATGACCATCCCTCGTGGCCCCCTCTACTCCAACCTGTACCTCCAGAGCTTCTATGCCTCGCAGGGGTTGACCTACCTCCTGGACAAGGTGGAGCTCAACTTTAACAATGACGCCATCATACCGCTTAGAGTTGGGATACTCGAGTTATCCGCCGAGCTAGCCAGGATGTACGGCCTCATGCGGTGGTCGGAGCAGGCCTCCTACAAAGGCGGCCAGGCTTACCCGATGGCCCTGGAGTCGGGGCACTTTCAGCCGCAGCTTATAGGATTAGTGGCCTACGAACCCGGGTACATTGATTTATGGGGCCAGGCCAATTCACTCGCCTTTAAGGATATCTCCGCCGGCCTGACGCCCTACACCGGAAACCTCAACGTGGCCTTTACTATTCTCGGTGCCCTGCCCTTTTCCATGGCAGCTATCCCCTACTTTGACCCCTGGGACGAGAGGACCTGGGTTGACTCCAAGGAGCTGGGGGACTTCTGGCTCCGGGTAGAGGAGAACGCCTCCGGAGGGACGAGTGCCGTCCTCAAGCTCCTGGCAGATGAGGTAGTCACCAGGTACGAGATCTAAAAGTAACCGGTAAGGAGGAGACATGGGAGTTAAAAAGTATCCCATACGTCTTAGGGAGAAGGCTAAAGTCGCGGCCGATGGGACTGGCTACGTCAGGTCCGAGATCCTGCATCGGAACCGGGTCATAGCGTGCCAGTCGATCGCCATCAGGAACCAGACCGGGGCCCGCGGGACGTTTGAGGTCTATATCAAGCAGGGGGCGGCCCGGACCTTCTTATTCGACCAGGGCAGCCCGGCGGCCGATACCTGGTACTGGTACCCCTACATGCAATTTATCAAGGAGGGGGAGCAGCTCGAGGTCCAGCAGGCCACATGCCTGGAGAACGACCTCCTGGACCTTCATATAATCGGCTATACCATGTTCGGCCCCGAAGCGCTGGTGGAGTAAGCCATGCCCCAGGCAGGTATGGTGGACCCGGTCCTGATCGACCAGCTCATACTTGAGATACAGCATGAGTCTGACTTGTTTCCGGAGGACACCGACGAAGTGGTGACATTCACCGCCGGCGGCGCAGTCAATACCTTCGGCGCCTGGGCCGAGATTGCGGTCGACACCGTCGGCACCACCTTCTCGTCCAAGCTGGCCACTTTAGACGGTCATATCTCCGGGCTCCTGATCGAGGACCTGGACACTGCTGACAAGCGGTACCTCCTGGAGATCGCCTACGGAGCCGATAAAACCAACGTCTTAAAGCATCGGTTCATATCCGGGGAGACGAAGAAGCTGGCCGCGGTAAACTTCATGAGGATCAGGGCCGAGGAGATCCCGGCCGGGGAGACGGTGTATTACCGCATGAAGTGTGAGACGGCCCTGGCCACCTGCGAGGTCTCACTCAGGTACCATACTCACTAGGGGAGGAGGTTTAAGATGAGCCCACAAGTAGGGGTTTATACCAAGATCGACGCTGACGCTGATATCGCTGCTCACGCTGCCGACGTCGAGGCTCACCTTAAGACGCCCTGGAGTAAAACCCCGGTCGGCCGGTACTGGTTCCCATACGTCGGCTATATGGCGACGATTGCGCTGGCCCAGTACACGCTTTACGGTTCGATCTTTATGGTGCCCCGGGACTTCACGGCCGACCGGATCGCAGTCGATGTAACGACCTCCGAGGTCGGCAAAGATATCCGGCTCGGCGTCTATGCCTTCGACCAGGATACCTGGGAGCCGGGCGCTTTAATTGAGGACTTCGGGACGGTTGACACCGACTCGATCGCGATTAAACCACTCACCATTGACCGGGCTTTCACCAAAGGAATGTACCTCCTGGCCGCCATCACCGACGGCACGACGGTCGAGATAAGACGGGCCCGGAACTATGGGGCGTATCCTCTCCAGGCCGATGTCTTTGCCGGCGGGATAATAATGAACTACAAGGCTCAAGGTGCGCCTCAGTTCGCGGCGCTGCCGGCAGCGTTCCCGGCGGATCCCTCCGAGGAAAGCTGGTGCCCGGTGCTCGGTTTAAGGGTAGCTTCGCTCGATTAAAGGGAGGCCGGCATGTTCTACGACTATACCTTTACCATACCGACCGACGCCACAGCCGCAAAACCCGAGGTCAAGGAGCTCAACCTGACCTACGGCGTGGTCCACAAGGTGACCCTGTTCTGGTGGCCGGGCCCCCACGGCCTGGCTCACCTGGTGATCAAGCAGTACGATCACCAGGTCCTGCCGACCAATATCGACGGGTCGTTTCATTATGATAACTACACCCATGTCATGGAGGAGAGGATCGAGCTATTTAATCCTCCCTTCTCGCTCAAGCTCGAGGGCTGGGGCGTGAGCTGCAAGTACCCTCACCAGGTTATAATCGGCTTCGGTATCCTGCCCCCCCAATGCTTCCCGGAATATCAAAAGCCGGATAGCGGGCTCTTGAGACTACTCCAGCGGTTCGGGATCAGGTGAGCCATGGCCATACAGGATGCCCCTGACGGTACCCTCTGGATCCAGATAGTGGACGTGGTGGTGGATATACCGGTACCACCGGGACCGGCTCACCAGACGGCCATAACCGAGCTAAACCGGCTGACCACCAGCTCGACCGAATACCAGACGGTGGTATCCTGGACAGTCACGGCCGAGAAGATCGGTAAACTCCAGTTCGTCGAGATGGAGAGCGATAACTACGAAAAGACCAGGTTCAAGCTCACCATAGCCGGCGTAGTGCAGTTTACCGATAAGCAGATCGAGGCGTCCCTGTCCCTGGAGTGGCCCAAGGTCAGGCTGGCCGCCGAGGCCGTGGTACTCCTGGAGGCCAAGAGCTCGGACGGCACCGAGGTCAACGTGGACGGCGATATCGTCGGCAAGGAGGTCGGTTAAGTGGGCTTCGGCCGGGGCAAGGGGTTCAGCCCGGTGCCGCCGGCGCCGCCAGCCGTCATGTACCAGCTGAACACTATCGACCCCGAGTTTTATGCGTTCCCTGGCGGCACTACCTGGACACTTCTTGACCTCAGCCGGGATATACCCGAAGGCGCCACCGGTGCGATCTTTCAGCTTTATAATGGCGATGTCGGTTTTAACCAACCCCTGGCACTCAGAAAGCCAGGCGCCAGTTACGAAAGCTATCAGCCGTTCGAGAAAGACGGCACCCTCTGGGTTATAGTCGGCCTTGATGACCAACGCCGCATTCAATACCGCTTCGGGCATGCCGGCCTCCTTGAAGGTTATCTCATGGGTTACACCGGCCCCGACGTCGTTTTCCCTGACGACCCTATTGATATTAAGCCAGCCGTCAACGACGTGTATTCTACCTTCGATATTAAATCTACCTGGCCCGGCGCTGTTATTCTTTTGACTGACATGGGCAGTTATCAGGCCTGGAATGACTATCACTCCATCAGGCCTGACGGCAGTACCAAAGAGGTCTATAAAGGCGGCGAGCGTATGTTTCCCTTCTGCGGTGTCCCTGCCAACGGTAAAATCCAGACAAAGCTAAACCAGCGTGATGGTCCATCTACCCAGTGGCTGGCTTACGCCTACCTCAAGACGAACTGCTCCTTCTCACTCAACGGTGTGGACCAGGTCGGCTTTACCGCTAACGCCTGGAAAACGCTGACCCTGGGCACCTTGAGCGCCGATATTCGCTGGGCCTTCCTCGAGTACTCTCACCCCTACGCCGCCGAGCATGTTTCAGCCAGGAAGCAGTTCAGTTATTTCGATTATACTGGCCGGAACGCCAATCACGGCTGGATGATCACTCACGTCGACCATACCCCTGAATGCCAGGTTTACTCGGGCGCCACGGCCGCATCGGACCAGCTCCTCCAGATCGCCGAGGCCCACTGAGGGCTGGAGAGACCAAACATTGTTAAAAAGGAATGATACAATGAAATGGACACCCGACCTGATAATAGCCCTGATCCTGGTGGTGGGATGCCTGGGGCTGCTCTTTACCGGTATCAACGGTGAGGTAAAAAGTGTCCTGACCGTGGCGGCCGGCTGGGCCTTCGGCTCTCAGTTCCAGCAAAGGAGAACGAAAAACGGAGGTAAGAAGGATGCCAAACGGTAAGTCACAGTACGCCCAGGCGGTCTACATGGCCCAGCTCCAGGCCTGTAAAGGCTCCTGCAAGTGTAAGCCCTGTGAGCTCCTGCGGAAATCAGCCGACGCCATGACCGAGGAGACCCTTAACCCGACCCCGGGTAACCCCGGCGGGATCGAGGACGCCCTGGCACTAATAAAAGAAGCCGGCTACGACGTCTCGGGAGGGCCGGAGGCGGAGGCTCGAGAATGAGCCCCCAGGTAACGGTCAAACGTACCGAGATGCTGGTCCCGACCATCGACGACCCGGAGCGTAAGCTCTTAATGATCGAGTACCGGTCCGGAGAGCTGCCCCCGAAGTTCCTTTACATTCCTAAAAAGGACTGGACCAAGGAGAAGGAGGCCAAGCTGATCAAGGCCGATATCGAGAAGCGGCTCAAGGCTCCGGAGGAGACTATCGAGATCTAGGGGGGCGAGTCATGCCTGACGGATTAGGAGAAGCGTTACCGGTACCGGTAGCCCTGAGCCAGATCCTGGGCGGTCCCGAAGATGATATCTTCGACGATATCTTCGACTGGATCCAGAACGCAATCTCAGTGATTACCTCGACAGTGATCAGCTGGGTTAATGCAGCCTGGTCAGCCCTCTCGACCACCATCACCACCTGGGTCACCTGGATCTGGGACAGTATCTACCCCTGGCTCTTGTCAATCTGGGACTGGATCCTGTCAGCTCGGGATATGGTGGTCTCCTGGGTCTCGACCAAAGCGGGGGAGCTCTGGGGCTGGATCAATACCTCTTTTAACACTATCACCGCTAATATCGGGGCCTGGTTTTGGGAGCAGTACTCCCAGATATCGGCCCTCTTTTCAAGCTGGGGCGATAATATCGCCGCTTTCTTTGCCTACCAGGCCGAGCTGATCGGGAGCTACTGGTCACAGTGGTTTAAGCAAAGGGTCGAGGATCTGACCGAGATGCAATCATGGATGGTGGAGAATATCGTCGGCCCCTTGACAACCTGGTGGGCCGAGCTCCTGGACCGTCTCCTCGATGTAGGCTCCTGGATCGGCTCCCTCATGGACGGCCTGGTGGCCTGGTTTTCAGAGGACGTCCCGGGGTCCTCCCCGCGGTGGACCGGTATCTTTGAGGCGATCGGTGACTGGTTTTACAGCTGGTTTTTCGAGTTCCCCAAGTGGATGTTCGAGAACTTCCCCGCGAGGGCCGCTTATGGCATCTCCGAGTCCATGAAGTGGGTCGGGGAGATGTTTAACGAGATCTTCGAGACCTTCATGGACGCCATCATGGGCCTGGTCCGGCAGATCGGACCGACCAACCCCTCGACGGCGGTATCGAGCTACTCGGCCATGGCCAAGGTCGGCCTGCTCTCCCTGGGGGCTCTGGCCGGCATGACCGTAGCCGGCGAGACCTTGAACCCGATATCTCACCTGGGCCTGGGCCATATCTCGGCCATGATCTACGACATGACCAACTATAAGCTGATCACCGGGGTATTCATGGGCGCCCTGACCTTTGCCATGCTAAAGATGCCCCTGACCTACTATTTTAACGATATCTTCCGGCCTTATATCCTGCCCCAGAGGGATTTTACCGAGCTGATGAGCCGGCGGGCCTTTACCGATCCCGAGCTCCTCCAGAACCCGGAGCTCAGTTCAGCCGTCCAGTCGCTGACCGGTGGCCAGGGGTCAGCCTGGGAGAGCCGGATGATCGGCTTTTACGGATACCCGCCCCAGTACCACGGCCTTTACTCAGAGCTGGCCAATGCCAGGCTCGGTTATTTTGCCCTGGCCGGGATCGCCCGGACCGGCTTCTGGGACGAGACCTGGTTTATCGAGGCGCTGGCCAGGACCGGCTACTCGGTGACGGCCAGAGACGCGCTCCTGGTCATGTATAAAGAACAGGTCAAATATGCCCGGCAGCAACCGGTCATGTACCACCTGAGACGGCTGGCCAGGGAGGGCTATTACACCATCGACCAGGTCAAGGTGGTCCTCTCAGAGGTCAATGCCATGGAGGAGCTGGACGAGATCCGCTTAAGGGCCATGGCCCTCGAGCAGGAGTATGAGACCTTCGACATGGCCCTCGATATCTCGCTCCGGGCCTTCTCCCGGGGTGTTATCCGGGAGTCCGAGTGCCGCAGTAACCTTAGTGGACTAAATGTACCCTCGGACCTGATCGACGTCCACCTGGCCAGGGAGAAGCTCGGCATAATACGACGGATCACCTGGGCCCCGCCGGAAGCGGTCACGCCACAGCAATATGTAGAGGACTAGTGACAATATGTCAAAAACTGACCCGGCGGTAATACCGGCAGCCACTATCAAGAAGATCGACGCCTACTGGAGGGCCGGCCTCGATAGGCAGACGGCCGGCGAGACCGAGGAGCTGCGGGGCATGTTCGGGACCGTGGCCCGGGCCAGGTTCAAGGAGGGCCTGACCACCGAGGAGCAGTTTTCAGACGAGCTCCGGATCCTTAACTACCCCGAGGAGGATATCCCGCGGTACCTGGCCGGCGGCCGGCTCGAGTACTCCCTGGACCTTTTCCGGGATCTCCTGGCCGCCTGGAGGGACGCCGTCCGTAAGGGTAATATCAGCATTGATCAATATGCCGAGCGATTAAAGGAGCTCGGCCTGGTGCCGGAGAGGATAGCCAGCTACATGCTCCGGGAGGTAGCCCGCCTGAAACCCGAGACGGTCCCGGGGGTGATCGCTCCCCCCAAACCGTACTATGAGACCGACGCCGGCAAGCTCCTGGTTGACACTATCCGGAGACGCCGGCGCAAGCTCCTGATCTCCCGGGACCAGGAGATCGCTTCTCTCCTGGAGACCGGCATGCCGGTCGACCAGGCCACGGCCACGGCCAATAACGACGACGTCCGGCTGGCCGAGAAGGCCGGCGAGGAGTAATTGACTCTCAGGGGCTCGGGACCCTTAAACAGGCCTATTCTCCACTCCGGGGGCCCGGATCCCTAACTAAGACAACCTGAGAGCGATATCTGGCCATTTTTTCTACCCGACCCATGGTAGAACACCCCCCCTTTAGCGGTGGTACCTCCCTTTTTTTTCTTCCATAATGAATATAGTACGTTTGTACTAGATACGGTGACCTGGTGTACTATTGACACCGGGGCGGTTACTCGGTACACTGGACTTGAGGAGCTGGGGAGCTCCGGTAAACCGGTGGAGGGTGCCAAATGATGAGACCCGAGGAGAGAAAACTACTTGAGAGGCATATCGTTTTGATCTCGATGTTCGCCACTCAGGAAGGCGAGCTCTGGATCTACAATACCAGGGATCCGGAGGAGTGGCAGCTCTACCTCTGGACCAGGCGGAACTGATGAAAAGGAAAGTCGCTATACTGGCCATAACCCTGACGGCCCTGGAGGCGGTCGATAGTTTCCTCACGATGTGGGCTGTCAACCACGGCTATACCGAGCTTAATATCCTGGTGGCTCCCTTCGCTCATACCTGGTGGCTGGCGGCCGCTAAAATCCTGCCGGCAGCCCTGGTGGGCTGGCTGGCCTATTGGCTGGTAGGACGCTTCCCTAAGACCTGGAGAGTGGCCCCATGGGCTCTGGCCCTCGGCCTGGCAGCGGGGTCACTGTTCCTGATCATCGTGTTAGTGAGTAATCTTTTACAGATACTAAAATAGAGGAGGAGCCATGAGCAAGACAGTCAAGTTAGAGGACAAAGTTTACCACCAGCTCGACCAGCTCCGGGGCAAAAGGGAGACCTTTTCTGAGGTAGTGTTAAAGCTCCTGGCAGTAAAAGCAGGGCTCGATCTCACACTTAATGCCTGGCATGGCCAGGTCGAGGGGAGGGAGGTAAACCAATGAAGTGTCCACTACTTCAACGCTATTTAATCGAGGGGGAAAATCAAGCTCTCGAGGTTTTCGATGATTGTCTCAAAGAGGAGTGCGCCTGGTGGGTAAAAGCCAGTCAGAGCTGCGCCATGGAAGCGATCCCCCGGATTATCGGCTATCTAGGCGGCGAACTCCAGAATATAGATCACCGGCTGGATGCCCTAACAGGTATCAAGAAGTAGAGGAGGTAGACCATGGAGACAGGGATCCTTATTCGAGCCGAGGTAGGCAATCGTTGTGGTAATTTCGATATTGGTGACCCTAAGTTGCCAGATAGAGAAGTAGTTAAGTGGCTAAGAACACATGAGCTAGAGTCCGGCTTTGTGGAGAGGTTAGTCTTGATACTACTCGGTAGAAATACCCCGGTGGTTGAAGAATAAAGGAGGTTGACTGATGCCTGGTGACATGGACAGCGTAATGCTCAAGCAGATCGCCGAGATCGAGCAGAAGGACGAGGCCCAGGTCCTGGCCGAGCTGGCCGGGGAGCAGATCGAGGAGATGATCTACTCCGTCGAGGTTTGGGACCGCCGGCGTAAAGAGAAGGTCTCCAGGGCCCGGCTGTCCTGGGCCGGCACTAAAGAAGTGGCCAGGTCCCGCGGTAATATCGTCCTCTCCGAGCCGGTGGTGACCGACCTGGACCACAATATCCGGATCATGGTCAAAGCGACCGACCTGACCCGGAACTTTACCGTATTCGGCGGCTGCCAGCAGCCCCGGAAGATGCGCGTCAACGACGTGGACAAGAACACCGGGGAGATCACCGGTTACCACTTCGAGGACGACGCCTACTGCTTCCAGAAAGGGCTCTCGAAGTGCCAGCGTAACGCCCTGACCCTGTGCATCCCGGCCGACTATGCTGCCAGGTGTATTACCCGGTTCCTGAAAGTCACCGGCAAGCTAAAGCAGCTCCCCATGGAGCCGAGGAAGTCCCGGCCGCCCTCAAGGTCCCAGGTCAAGCCCCTGGAGGAGTGGCAGAAGGTCACCGAGGCCCAGGTCCCGGACTATCCCCAGCTGGAGTTTGTTATGTGGAACCTGTGCAAAATCCAGCCGGCCGATCTCTATACCGAGCTCGGGGTCAGCTCCCGAAAGGGCATGACTATCCCGGCCTGGCTGGCCTTCTTGACCATGAAAGCCAGGTATCACCCGGAGGACCGGCCGGGAGATGTGGGGGAGAATGTACCGGAGGCCTAGGTTCAAGCCGGGGATCAAGTGCCCCCGGTGCCTGGCCCGGGCTCCGATCACGTCCTGGAGGCCCTCGCCTGGCATTGATCCGGGCATGAGGGAGTACCGGTGCCGGCGCTGCGGGCTGGTGACCTACAAGGTGATCGGCTCCAGGCCCCGGTCGGCACCAGCCCTGGCCAGGTAGACCGGTAAAATTTTTCTCCCGGAGAAAATATGGTACACTCGTAATGAAAACACCTGTTCTATTGACAAGAGACCCCCCTGGTGCGGTAAACTTTCCTCGCTTAAGCAGTTTACGCCGGTTGTCAAAGGCCGGGTCGAGGGAAGCAGAAGCCTCTCGATCAGCGCCAGGGGGATACTTGTGTCTTTTTGCCGAGGAGTGCAAGTTTTCCCCCCCTAAAACCCCCCTTTTCAAGCTATCCACACACACTTTTAATCAACCTTTTGAGTGTGTGGATAAGGTTTGAGGAGGGGGAGTGTTTTTAAGAGAGGGGGGGGAGAAAGGAGAGCAAGAACCATGGAGGCGGTCAAGATCGTCCGGATGCTATGCCGGTGTCCTCAATGCCGGCGGGAGAACCGGGTCGTCGTCAGCTGGGACTATCCCCCAAAGTACCATAAGTGCGGGGGGTGTAACGAGCTGGTCCCGCTTGGTGGTTACAAGGTCCTGACCCTGAGTAACGATCCCCAAAACCCGATATTCTAGCCCGGGCCGGCCGAGTAGAACAGCCGTTCTAAAATCTATTTTTTGGGAGGTCAAGGTGACAATCGATAAGGCTATCGAGGTCCTGGATAATCTCGTTAAAACCCTTCCGGGCACACTCGAGTCGGATGAGAGAGACGCCGTCAAGCTGGGCATCGAGGCCCTTAAACGAGTTAAACATCTACGTAACTTTTGGTGTAGGGACCTCGATCTCAAGCTAACGGGAGAGACGGCCGAGTAGCACAGGTGTTCTAAAATACATTACTGAGGAGGTAAACATGGGAGGTAGACTTATGGTAACAGCGGTCCAGGTTACCATCGTCCTGAAGGGCGGTTATACAGAGACGGAGGCAGCTAGTTTTGTGGATGATCTCTCGAAAACGGACATACACGGCTGGGAGATCATCGACGCCTATCTGGACGAGTCTCATATAAAGGACGTGGAGGTATAATAATGAGACTAAAGCGAGTCAGCCCCGACGATATCAAGATCCCCGAGGTGAGGGTGACGGCCAGGTTCGATGCCGAGCTGTGGGAGCAGTTCCAGGCCAGCATCAAGGAGACCGGTCAGATCACCCCGATCATTGTCTACGACGTGGAGGGGGAGCTGGTCCTGTGCGACGGTCTCCACCGGCTGGTCGCGGCCAAGGACCATGGGGACAAGTTCGTGACCTGTGCCGTGATCCCGGGGGACATGGCCGACGTCCTGACCAAGAATATCCTGATCGACCACCTCAGGGGTAAAACCCCGCCCTCAGAGATGGTAAAAGTGATCGAGGTCCTCTGGCAGGAGCTCGGGCTCGACAGTGAGAAGATCGTGGAGAAAACCGGCCTGACCCGGGACTATGTGGAGAAGCTCCAGAAGCTCTCCGAGCTGACCCCGCTGATCCGGGAGGCACTCGACCGGGGAGCGATCGGCGTGGGGCACGCCTCGGCTCTCACTAAAGTCCAGGACCCGGTTCGGCAGGAGATGGTCTACCACCAGTGGGCCCTCTACCACTGGCCGGTAAAAGAGCTTGAGGAGTACATTAAAAGCGTCGAGGAGCTGGTCGAGGAGCCGCCGCCGGGCCCTGCTGAGACGGCCGAGAGACCACCAGTCAAGCTACGCTGTAAATTCTGTGGTGAGGAGTACGACCCGGCCCAGGTCTCGAACCCCACGACTTGCGTGGTGTGCTCGGGTATCATGTACCAGGCAATCGCGGCAGCCAGGCAACCGGAGCCGGAGGAGCCCCCCCCCAAAGACAATACGCAGGGGGGGTAGAAATT
>Ga0114919_10003105_pt1 | contig 13434 bp, 8 predicted proteins | sample BlataG_FD_88682 | JGI IMG/M metagenome (GOLD analysis project Ga0114919, IMG submission 88682) | Deep subsurface microbial communities from Black Sea to uncover new lineages of life (NeLLi) - Black_00105 metaG | ecosystem: Environmental > Aquatic > Marine > Oceanic > Sediment | place: Atlantic... | reverse complement strand
GTATTAGGTGTTGGAGGTGTCAAGGCTATTCGGGCACTTGGGATTGTTCCGGGCGTGTATCACCTCAACGAGGGTCACTCGGCATTCGCTACGCTTGAAGCCGTTCGTGGTCGCATGGACCGAGACGGATATTCGTTTGATGACTCAGTCAGTCATGTTGCTCGTCAAACCATTTTTACGACACACACGCCGGTACCAGCCGGTCATGATCGATTTGATAGTGGACTGATTGAGGAGCATCTTGGCCCAACTCGTGATGCTCTTGGTATTTCACATGATCAACTGATGTCGTTCGGACGGGTTGAACCTCATAATCACGAGGAGCCATTCTGCATGACTGTGTTGGGGCTTAAGTTGTCACGTCGTGCCAACGCTGTGAGCGCCCTGCATGGCCATGTAAGTCGACGGATGTGGTCAGATCTTTGGCCCTCACGAGTCGAGGAGGAAGTGCCCATTGGTCACATTACCAACGGCGTGCATGTACAAAGTTGGCTTTCATGGCAGATGCTCCAGCTTTATGACCGTTTGTTTCCCTCTGGATGGGTTAGTCGCATGGGCGAGCCGGATGTCTGGCAGAAGATATACGATGTTGATCCTGGGGAACTATGGGAAACCCACTATGCGTTGAAAAACCTCTTGCTCCAATTTGTTCGGCGGCGAGTAACAAGGCAATGTAATCGCCGAGGAGAGAGTAACGAATCGATTGAAGCTGCTCGTACGGTACTCGATCCAAATGTGCTTACGATCGGATTTGCAAGACGGTTTGCAACCTATAAAAGAGCAGCACTGTTTCTTACGCAGCTTGACCGGCTTCATGAGTTAGTAAGTGATAGAAATAGACCTATTCAGATTATTTTTGCAGGAAAGGCTCATCCCGCGGATGAGCCAGGGAAGGCCCTCATACAAAAAATTGCAAATCTGCGACATGATTCAAAAATGGCAGGCAGAATCGTGTTTGTGGAAGATTATGATATCAATGTGTGCCGACATCTTATTCAAGGCGTTGATGTGTGGCTCAATAATCCAAGACGTCCTCTCGAGGCCTCGGGTACAAGTGGCCAAAAAGTTGTTCTCAATGGTGGTATCAACTGTTCGATTTTAGATGGTTGGTGGGCGGAAGCATTTAACGGTCGGAATGGGTTTGCGATCGGCCGTGGAGAGACCCACGCCCAAGATGACATCACCGATCAGCGGGATGGAGAGGCCTTGTTCGATGTGCTTCAGCACGAAGTCGTTCCACTCTTTTATGAACGCGATGTGGACGGACTTCCTCGTGACTGGATCAAAATGATGATGCACTCTATTTCATCATTAGCGTGGAGGTTTAGTGCACATCGAATGGTGATGGACTATGCCAAGAACGGTTATGTTCCTGCAGCTGGTGGTTTGTCCTGTGATATGAATCACCGCTAAGAAATCATTGGGTATTACGCTGCCTGGGTGCGACGTAACTCGTGGTATGGCGTGGACTTTAGAAGCACGCATCCACGAAGCACTTCAGGCTTCCCAGGACTCCCAACGGCAGCTGTTGGGCAAGCGATAATGCCACTGAGTTGATCCCATGTTTCTCGGAGAGCGAACGGAACGGAGCAGGCACTCACATTCCCTGCTCGTTCAGTCAGTCCGTTTATAAGCTGACCACCGATCCCATACTCTTCGAGTTTCATTCCTGTGAAGCGGACAATGCCAGTACCCGCTTGGTGGGGCACAACATAGTCAACGTCATCTCCAGAGAGACTTGAGGCTTCGAGTGCTGATGCAACAGCAGCCGACATTTGACGGGGAGCTGTGTCGGCAATAGCCATGCCATCAAGTGTGTAGACAATCCGTTTATCTGCGTGGGCAACTCCACCATTCGGCAAAGGTATTGGGACGTTTGCTCGCTGCTCAAAGTTAAACGCGGAGTGTTCAATCTGTTCACGGCGAGCATCTGCGTGTAAAAGTTCAAAGTGTGCGGGGTGCCGATGACTTGTTAATGGTGCAATGAGCGTTGCTGAGGCCATGTCTCCGAAGAGGCCAGCAGTTTGGCTACAACTGTAATCTGTGATTCGACTTATGCGACTTGCCGCAACGACAAGTATAAAGTCATTGTTTTGTAGATTAAGGCGAGAAGCCCAACGCTTTTGAATCAGGCTCAAGGATCGACTGTACCCACAACAAAACCAGTTGATACCAAGAGTTCGTATCTGTGGCACATTCAGCCGCTTCGTTAGTTGGCGGGCAGCATGTTGCGGTCGTTCATGTCTGGCTTGCGACTTTCCAAGAAAACGATCAGCAATTGATGGTGGTAAAAAAGAGGGCGACGCAAATAAGATACCCCGGCAGTCGGCAAGGTTGCAGCCGGTTTCAGCCTGCAGCTTCCGAACAACTCGTACACCCATCGTCACTTCGTCTTCTAAGGAAATAGCCCTCGCCTCAATACCGGTATGACGACTAAATTTTCTTGGCATTGTCTCGCCAAACCATGCGTTGTTCAGTATCCACGATGGTCGGTGTACGGAAACAGCTGAGATACCAAGGCGATTTGTGTCTTCTTGTATGTCCATCAAGCTTTCTGACGTTTTGTGTACCGTAAGGCGGATAGATATTGGCAATCCGGAACATCTGGTGCTAGCCGAAAAAACAGTAATTTCTTTTGATTTACGATGTTTTTCCGTGCATGAATCACCTGAAACGCGTGCAATACTTACTTCGGGAATACTTCCGATTCTTCAGTGACGCAAGTTTCCCACTAAAAAAGGTGTTCTTCCTCGGGGAAAACGGATGGTTCGTGTTGTATTAATCGTGTTAGTAGCCGCTGGATTCTTCATTACTGGAGATATTCCATCTGTCGTTACGGGATGCAAAAATGCCTTGGTAGCTGTTCAAAATAAAACTCAGGAAGTTTTTAGCTCAGCGGAATCGAAAATATCGTTGGGTTTTGGTGAACAAGAACAACAGCATCGTCTCAACAATGACGTATCTGCTGGCGTGAGAGATTCGGTGACGCCTTCATGGGAACGGCTTCCACCGGAGGCAACGCGGTCAATTGATCAAGGACAGTTGGTGGCAGGGAGTCGTCTGGTTCTGTGGCTCGTCAGGAAGAACACCGTTTCTTCAACGCAGGTCGATGTCATTGATCCCCAGACAGGGGAGGTGTTACTCACTCCGACAGATATCCCTTCTTGCGCACCAAAGAGGGGCCGTATCGACATGAATGCTCTTCGAGAGGGTGGCGAAGTCTCGGTCCGCTACAGCCACAGCCAGCCGCCGCATTTCAGTGATTCTGACACCGTCACGCAGCAAGAGGGTCTGGGGGCAGTCCTCGGAATTGAGCACAGCCGTTCCAAACAGGAATAAGTTGACAGCCAGAGTCAGCTGTCACTTGATGTTTCTGCCGGTGTAGTTTCTGCCAATGTAGAAGCTTCAGAATCAGAAACCTGTTTCTTGGAGAGTCCGATTTTTCGTTCTTCGATATCGACACGAAGAATCTTGACATCGATCGGATCGCCAACCTGAACCAATTCCTCTGCATTTTCGACCTTATCATCTGACAGTTCCGAAATATGCAGGAGCCCTTCAAGGCCATCTTCAAGACCAACGAAGACTCCAAAATTGGTGATTTTGGTAATTGTTCCATGAACAACATCGTCAACCTTGTATCTATCAGGAATATCAGCAGTCCAGGGGTCATCCTGCATCTGTTTAAGGCCTAATGCAATGCGCCGCCGCTGCTGATCAACGGATAGAACTTTGCACTCAATCTCCTGGCCCTTATCAACCATTTCACTTGGGTGAGTGACTTTGCGTGTCCAGGACATGTCCGTGACATGGAGGAGACCATCGATCCCCTCGTCAATTTCAATGAAGGCTCCATAGTTTGTTAGATTTCTAACAACGCCTTTAACGATGGCGCCTGGTGGATAATCTGCAGCCACTTTTTCCCAAGGATTCTGCTGCGTTTGTTTCATGCCCAGGGAAATCTCTTGTTTGTCCTCATTAATAGCAAGAACAACAACCTCGACTTCATCCCCGGGGGAAACAAGTTCACTCGGGTGGCTGACTCGCTTCGTCCAGCTCATTTCACTAATGTGAACGAGTCCTTCTACGCCGTCTTCAAGTTTCACAAATGCGCCGTAGCTCATTACGTTTACAACGGCACCCTTGCAAATAGTTTCGACAGGATATCTATCGGCGACCTTTGCCCATGGACTTGGTGTTCGCTGTTTCATGCCGAGCGCAATTTTCTCACGATCACGGTCAATGTGTAGCACCTGAACTTCGATTTCCTGATCAATCGAGACCATTTCACTTGGGTGACCAATTCGTCCCCAACTCATATCTGTAATATGGAGCAGGCCATCGATGCCTCCAAGATCAACGAATGCGCCGAAGTCAGCAATGTTTTTCACAATGCCTCGGCGGACTTGTCCAACCTCGAGCGTTTCCATGAGTTGTTTCTTACGCTCAGATCGTTCCTGTTCGATAAGTGCTCTACGGGAAACGACAATGTTTCGACGGGCCTCGTCAATCTTCAGGACAAGGCACTGGATTGCTCGGTCGCAATAGTCACCGATGTCAGCGGGTCGCCTGATATCAACCTGGCTAGCTGGAAGAAAAACATTAACCCCAGCAATGTCAACGAGGAGACCACCTTTGATTTTTCGAAGGACAAATCCTGTTACAACGTCATCCTCTCGAACACTTGACATGACACGCAGCCAGTCTTCGATTCGACGGGCCTTGCGTTTGGAGAGAGTAATGAGTCCTCTGTGCTCATCAACAATATTTTCTTCGATGTCCTCTAGAAGGACCTTAATGACATCCCCGACTTCTGGGCCAGGTTCTGTTTCATCCCATTCATTTCGTGGGATATGGCCTTCACTCTTGTACCCTACATCAACGAGAACAAATTCATCGTCAACTCGTAAAATCTTTCCTTCAACAACACTATTGATTGCGAGAGAAGGAGCCTGGCCAACATCAAAATCAGCGGCATCACTTCCGCCCATTGCCAGATCAAGTTCCTGTTCGAGTTCATCTCCTAAATCAAGTTCACGGATAAGATTTCGGTTGACCATACGTTCGCGGGGTTAGAGGAATGGATTGAGCTCAACTGCTCTCAGAAAGTATCCCTCAACGACAATAACCGTTGGGTTTCCTCTCTGATGCAAGCCTTGGAGTCTAGCAGGCGGACCAATGCTGAACAATTGATATGCATCGCGTGCGATGAAAAGACAAAGACTCATTCCCCAGACTTCCCAATCGCACCCATACGGGATCTTGGTGTCGAACAGGTCAGGACTTGCCGATTGCTCAAATATGACTCAATTTTCGCTCCAAAGCCGTAGTTTCGACAAACTCTGTCGGCGAAAGCTCCTGCGCACACTTGCCACGACGGCTGGAGGAGCGATTTCATGCAGACAACTTCTTGGGCAGTTCCAAGAGAAGTCTTTAAACAAACATGCTCCTCAGGTTGGCGTTTCAGGGATTCAACGATATCGGGTAGGTGTTCGTGTTGTAGCTCAGGGCGGGCGATGTCGAGATATTTACGCAACGTTGCCGGTGCCTATGGATTGGCCAGAGCAGGGAGTGCGAATAGTCGACGAAGATACGACGACCGATATTCGACGATTACGGTTCCGAGATCTTAATGGTGCGGCTCGACAAATGATTGTTGAGATACCCGATCTGGCTGCTGGGAGGGAGGCAAAAGCAATAGTGACATATGAACTCGAGCGTTCTGCGATCTTGGCACCGCAAACAACAGATGACTTGCGACTGCCATCGAAGTTCGACCATGATCTTCGAATATTTCTTCGACCGAGTCCCTACATTGAAAGCCGCAACAGTTCGATTGTTCGGCTCATGCGTGAGACAACAAAAGACGTAGAAGGCTGGAGCAAGGTAGAGGCTATTTATGATGTTGTACGCCAGCGTGTCGAATATCGTAATGGCGAACTGAAAGGTGCTGCTCGTGCTCTAGCAGATGGGTGGGGAGACTGTGAGGAACTCACCTGTTTGTTTATTGCGATGGCAAGAGCTGCCGGTATTCCCGCAAGGACAGTTTGGGTTGAGGGTCACTGTTACCCAGAATTCTATCTTGTTTGCCCAGAGGATAAGGGGTACTGGTACCCGTGTCAGGCAGCAGGAGCCCGGTCCTTTGGAAGCATGCCCGATCTCCTTCCAATTTTGCAGAAGGGCGATAACTTTCGAGACCCGGATCGTCCTGGTCGAAGCCTTCGGTATGTTTCAGAGTTTATCCGGGGTTCGGCGATTGGTGGCGCGGGCTCTCCTCGCGTTATCTGGGTTCGTGAAGGAGCCTGACGGCTGATAAAACAATCGGGTCAGGCATCAGCAGTTTGGGGTGCAGCTGACTCCGATGGTTTATCCGATTCTTCAGGAAGGCCTAAGACTTCTGCATCATTGGTTTCCCGCTCATCAGTAACTGCTGGAGCAAACCAACGCGGCACAATGGGAAGGCCAGCGTCTTTCCAGAATGTTTCAAGCCGGTCACCAGCTAAGCGTACAATTCGCTCGCGGCCAATACCCTTGAGTGCTTCTCGGGTGGCCCATGGTGTAACAGGCCCTTCGAAGCCTGCCTTCTCGGCAGTATTAAGAAGTTCTACGGAGTTTATCACTCCGGTTTCACCGGGCATGAGTCTCTGGCTCGCACCGAGTTCGTTCGCAGCTACGTCTGCGGGAGCATCGGAGATTCGCAACTCAACAATACGGTTTGCCGGTAGTTGAGAAATTACAGAGACGGATTCACCACCGACGTGAAGTGACCAATTATCAAGGACAACTCCAATTGAATCGTGAGAACTTGAAATAAGCCCGAGTAATCCTTCGTAGTTATAGATAAACTGATGCGAGAAATCGGCCCTCTGATCAGCTTCAGGAATGATGGCAAGTCCAACTGTGACATCATGCTTCGCTGCCATGCTACCAACCTGATCAAGACGGCTTCGATGAAGCTCAAAGAAATCTTTGAATGCATGCTCATCTGAACCAGGGACCACCGTTGCCGTAGCACGGCTACATTCAGTTGCTTGGGCCATCTCAAACAGTTTGGGAAGTTGCTCAGCTTCAGGCAAATGTTGCATCATCCCCACCAAGCGTAATTGGCAGATGAATTGAGGACGCCTGGAGCCGTGCACTCACCATAAGTCGGCGAGCATGGTCCACACCGTAGATCTCGGCTTGTTGGCAGAAGTCAAGGATGTCGATATCCATGCCATCAAAGCCAAAAGACAAAGCAAGTTCAATAAGTTCACTTGGGCGTCCTGAAAGTGGAAGACCAATGGTGCTGAGATTCCTGAACACGGAGGGGGCGCTCCTCTATCAAAAAAGGTAGAGAAATGAATGTTGATCAAAATGATTACATTCATGACTCGCTGGATGTACAAGCAGCCCAGAGTATGCACAATTACGAGTCATTTTAGAAGCGGTCGCATTTTGATACGACCTGATACGCGAGGATGAGCATTTTGCAACGCAGCGCAGCATTTTGCGTCAAATTTTTCCTAATCGTCTCAGTCTGGGCCTGAACAATACTCAGTTTCAACGATATTCTGATTTTTTTTAATCAAAAAGGCACTTCGGTAGCGCAGCAAAGCTGAAGCTTTTAGGTGACATACCCAAAAGGGCACGGGATAAGCACAGCTTCAGAACAGTTTCAAAAAGCCTCAATACAACCACGTAACGACAACTCTTTTTCTTACGCACGGTAGAGCAGAAAGGTTCTTCAATATGAATATTCTTTTTCCGAATCGCAATTCGGTGAGAACCCGCTTCTGGCGGCGACGCGGCCAAGCACGACAGACTCAAGCGGCGTTATCGGGCGGCCAGTATCGCATTGAGCAACTTGAACCAAGGTATCTTCTTACGGCTGCTCCGTCAGGCTATGAAACAGTTTCAGCTGACTGGTTCGAGACAGTCGCTGAGCCAAGTTTTTCCATAGAGTCATCTTTGGGTTCTTCTGCTACCGATCAGTTCGGCGCCTTAGGCGATGAAAGCAGTTCGACGAATTTTGAACAAAATAGCTGGATTGTGCGGCTTTCGCCATCTGTTTTGCAGACGGTGTCGCGAGTTAGCGATGCAATTGGGCTGTTCTCATCTGCGCCTGGTCTTCGAGTGCTTGGTGGCCTTGGTTTGCCTGGACAGCTTCTGTTGGAATCGTCTGCGTGCTCATCGGAAATATTGTCGTATCTGGAAGGCCACGGACTTGTCTCTTCGTTTGAACCTGATCTTCCTATCTCGGTTTCGACGTTTTCAGCTACATCAACGCCAAATGATCCTCGCTACGGTGACCTGTATGGCCTTCATAATACCGGGCAAAGTGGCGGTACGATTGACGCAGATATAGATGCCCCTGAAGCCTGGCAAGTGAGTACGGGTTCCCGGGACATTATTGTCGGGGTTGTTGACACTGGAATTGATTACACCCACCCTGATCTTGCCGCGAATATGTGGGTAAATCCTGGTGAGATTGCTGGCAACGGAATCGATGACGATGGGAATGGCTTCGTTGATGATGTACATGGGTATGATTTCGCCAACAATGATGGTGATCCCTTTGATGACGAAGGACACGGAACACACGTCGCGGGAACTATTGGTGCCGTAGGCAACAATGGTCTTGGCGTTGCCGGCGTGAATTGGGAAGTCTCTCTCATGGGACTCAAGTTCCTTGACGCCAATGGGTCAGGTTCAACATCGGACGCGGTTCAAGCCATTAATTACGCAACCATGATGAGGAATCAATATGGCCAGAATGTCAGAGTGACAAGTAATAGCTGGGGAGGTGGTGGGTCGAGCAATGCAATGCGGCAAGCAATAGAGGCCGGCTCTGAGGCCGATATTCTATTTGTTGCAGCAGCGGGGAATGACGGCATGGATAACGACAGCAATCCTCAGTATCCAGCCTCTTATACAAGTAATGCTGTCATTTCAGTTGCTGCAACAAATCGAAATGACACACTTGCTGGCTTTAGTAATTATGGTGCGACAAGTGTTGACCTGGCAGCGCCCGGTGTTGGTATTGTGAGCACTGTGCCAGCTGGCGGCTATTCATCATTTAGTGGCACAAGTATGGCAACCCCTCATGTTGCTGGAGCAGCCGCACTTGCCTTGGCAGTTGATCCCACACTGACTGTGTCCCAACTGAGGACAGGACTGCTAGGAACAGTTGATGCGGTAGGGGGGTTGTCCGGTAAGACCGTGACAGGAGGCAGGCTTAATGTAGGCCGGCTTGTTGAGAGTCTTTCGAGTGAGCCAACGATCCCATTGCCACCCTCCGGGCTGAATGCGAGTGATGGCACGACGCTTGGTTCAGTACAGATCTCTTGGGGATCGTCACTGTTTGCCGATAGTTACACATTGTGGAGAAGTGGGGCAGATGATGTTTCGGCTGCGTCGGTAATCGCAGATAGTCTTTCCACCACAAGCTATCAGGACCTAGCGACGGATGTGAATGAAAGCTATTACTACTGGGTGTCTGCAACAAATGAGCTTGGTACAAGTCCATTAAGTGATTCTGACAGTGGGTTCCATTCTCCAAGCCGATCGCCGAACGATGCATTTGTGGATGCAATTATTTTAGAAGGTAATCAGCTCGCCGCTTCAGGAACAAACATTGACGCTACAGAAGAGTCTGGTGAGCCAACACATGCCGGCGTTGGGGGTGGCAAAAGCGTTTGGTGGACGTGGACATCACCAGCTTCTGGAAGTGTTGAGATAAATACTGTTGGAAGTGGCTTTGATACCGTGCTCGCTGTGTATCAAGGATCACGTGTAGATGATCTAACACGAATTACTAGCAACGACGATATTGATTATGGAGTTGTGCTGCAAAGCCGCGTTACCTTTGAAGCCACAGCCGGGCAGGCATACCAGATTGCAGTCGATGGATGGAGTGGAGCTACCGGGTCTATTGCGTTGGCTGTGACTCTCGACGCCCTCGTTGCCCCTGATCCAATCACCAATATTTCCCTTGGTAATTCCCAAGTTGACGAGAATCTGCCTGCGGGATCACTCGTAGGCGTTCTTGAAGCAGCGGGTGGTGAAAACATCAGGTATTCCTTGGCTCGTGGAAACGGTTCTGATGACAACAATAGGTTCTCAATAAGTGGGAACATCTTAAAGACAACAAGCTCTTTTGATTACGAAGCCGACAACTCATACACAATTCGAGTGAAAGCAGTTTCTGGTGATGATTCTTTTGAGAAGACGTTTGTTATTTCAATTACTGATCGGAACGATGCCCCAGCAGTCATACTCTTATCAGACGGAGTAGTACCTGAGACGGCAGGGGTTGGCACATCTGTCGGGGAGTTCACGGTACTTGATGAGGACATTGGTGACTCTCACACTCTATCGTTGGTGAATGGTGAGGGCAGTGATGGCAATACGCTATTCGCAATTGATGGCAGTACTCTAGTGACAACGGGACAATTCGATTTTGAGACGAGTGAATCGCACTCGATCAGGGTGCGTGCCACTGATGCCACGGGAGAGTCGGTGGACCGAGTCTTCACGATCGTTGTCACAGATGTTCCAGAGGGACTTCTTGTTGAGGAACTTGATCCAGATCGAGATGGTTTTCGTATTCGATTTACTGGCCAACTCGATGTATCGAATCTTGATCTCCACAATCGAGCAGCTGCTCCTGAATTTCTCGACGTGACGTTGCGGGATACAGATGGAAACCTGATTGAATCAGCTATTGCGATCGACGACGACCAGAATGGTTTTCGTTTGGTGGTAAATAACGGTGTTCTGGATGCCGGTGAATACACACTTACTGTTCGAAGTGGAGAGAATGGAGTAGTGGCAGTTGATGGTCGCCTGCTAGATGGAAACAGTGACGGAGTGGTGGGCGACAACTATGTGTCAACATTTACGATTGAGCCGCTGTCGGTCGGCACTGCGATTGTGGGTGTCCCAGGATTTTTTGAGACTGCAGGCCAAGAAGTTAATGTTCCAGCCTCCTCTGCTGGTGGTATTCCAATCGTTGTGACGGCATTAGAAGGAGTCATGTCACTTGATATGGAGTTGTTTTACAACCCTGAATTACTGAATATTTCTGGTGTTGAATTAGCGGCGGGTATGCCTGCTGGTGCCTTGTCATTAATTAATGTGCTTGAGCCAGGCCATGCGGTAGTCGGATTCTTTTCGCCGCAACCACTTGCAGCTGGAAGCTACGAGGTAGCTCGTCTTCTGGCCACAGTGCCAACGAATGCGGAAAAAGACCAAACTCATGTGCTTGATGTAAGAGGAGCTAGTCTGAATGAGGGCATGATTCCTGTTTTTGATGATGATGGTATTCATGTCGTAGCAGTTGGTAACAGAGCGCCAACAGGGATTACTCTCTCCTCGACCACTGTTGTCGAGAACAGCCCGGCTGGCACGGTCATTGGACTGCTGGAAGCCATTGATCCTGACTACGGAGATTCATTCACCTTTGAGCTTGTAGCCGGAGAAGGCGATAGTGACAACGCGTCGTTCTCAGTTGATGGTAGGCAATTGATTACAACCACATCCTTTGATTTTGAGTCTGGTGCAACTCGAGGAATCCGTATTCGAGTGACTGACGGTGAAGGAGAGTCCTTCGAGGAAATTATCTCTATTCAGATTGAAAACCAAGTCGAGACGCTTTATGTCACCGAATTAGTAAGTGCCACTGATGGTTTTCGGGTTTCATTTAGTAGGCCAATTGATGTGGGTGTTGTGAATCTCTATGACGCTATGGGCATCTTTGGTGAATCTGACATAACTCTTCGTGGAGCGACAACGGGGGATGTGAACGGGTCTTTAGTCATCGCTGCTGATGGTCGTAGCTTGCAGTTCGTTGCGAATGGTGCACTTGCCATTGACTCATATTCAGTAGTCGTTCGCAGCGGAAGTGATGCATTCCAAACAGTGACCGGAGAGTTGCTGGATGGCAATGCCGATGAGGAAGCTGGTGATAGCTACAACGGCACGTTCACGATTTCAGAAGTGCCAACAGTTCGGTTAGCTATTCCGAGTTTTGCGAGGGGGCCTGGGCAAGACGTACATGTTCCAGTTGGGAGTGAATCAGGGATTCCGCTTGTTTTGGAGTCTGATGGATCTGTTCGTTCACTGGATGCTATTTTCAGTTTCAATCCGGAGTTGCTAGATGTTTCAGATATTGTGCCTGCGGTTAACCTGCCGGAATTTGTGACTTTTTCAACAGAAGTTCTAGAGCCGGGGCGAATTGCCTTGAGGTTTGATGCGACGGAATCTTTCCCAGATGGCGGAGGGGCTCCTGCAGGTCAATTGACAATAGCGAATGTAATGGCTCAGGTTGACACGGCAGCTGAAAATGGATCATCAGCACTTCTCAGTTTAGAATCAGTTGTAAGTAACAGCACCATTACTGTTGGTGGAAGTAATGCTGTTCAACTGGTAGCAGCACTAGGTGATACCAGTGGTGATGGTGCTTATAGTTCAGCAGATTCAGCCCTCGCAGCGAGACTCGCGATGCGGCTGGATAGTGGGCTTGTTAATTATCCTGTCGTGATTCCTTCGCTCGTGGCAGATGTGAGCGGGAATGGAACTGTTTCAATGCTTGATGCTGCAATGATCGCAGGAGTAAGTGGTGGAAGCCAAGGCCCTGATAGTGGCTCTGCGTCAGCACCAAGGCAGATGCTGTTGCGGCACGAGGGAAGCTTCCGGAGAGCTGATGTGATCGACGTTTCGAGTGTACTTTCAGACGTTGACACAAAAGTACTTGCTGAGTCTCGGGATTCAGCTGCCTCTCGAGCACAAGCCTTTGCTGATATTGCTGCAGGATGGGCTGCGAGTGTGGCAGCAAATGAGAACAGTACGTTTTCCTTTGCTGAAGACAGTGATGAATCCGCTGATAGTATTTTTGTAGACCCGGGACTTGTCTAGAAACTTTTTTTCAGAAAGTTGCGTTACAGAGATCTACAGGGATTTGGATTGATTTCGGCCTATTCCGGCAAGATCAACACCAAGCCTCTTAGCTTTCTTGTAGAGCGTCGTCCGATTGATGCCGAGTGATTTAGCTGCGGCATCTCGGCGCCAGTTGTGCTGACGCAGGGCATCTAAGATAAGACGCCTTTCGGGCGCAGCCATCTGCGATTTAAGAGAGTCGTCAATGGCTTTTTGGGGCATGGTTTCTGAGCGAGCTGTTCGTCTACTCCCTGCTCCCTCTATCACTCGAAGCGGAAGGTCTGTCACATCCAATTGGTTCCCTGAACCAAGGAAGGCAGCCCGTTCGACTGCATGAATGAGTTCTCGCACGTTCCCGGGCCAGTGGTGTGACTCAAGGCACTCGATAGCTGCATTTGTAAAGCCCTCTATTTCTCTTCCGGTTTGCCCCATGACACGTCTGAGGAAGTGCTCGGCGAGAGGTTGTATGTCTTCTCGTCTTTCTCGCAGAGGAGGTAACTCAATTTTGATGACATT
>Ga0114919_10003103_pt1 | contig 13436 bp, 11 predicted proteins | sample BlataG_FD_88682 | JGI IMG/M metagenome (GOLD analysis project Ga0114919, IMG submission 88682) | Deep subsurface microbial communities from Black Sea to uncover new lineages of life (NeLLi) - Black_00105 metaG | ecosystem: Environmental > Aquatic > Marine > Oceanic > Sediment | place: Atlantic... | reverse complement strand
CGGGCGATGTAACCCTGTCTTTTAATTGCCCGGGATATTCTTTTGTTTCCAGTAATAATTTTGCAGCTCCCAGAACTGTTTGGGATGAAAGAAAAAGTGAGTCTTTTCTGGAAAGACCCATCTTTACCCCGGCATCGGCAAGAGCATCGACAATTAAAAAAATATACGCAGGACCACTGCCGCTTAATCCTGTGATGGCATCCATTAGAATATTTTCTTCGATAAAAACGCTCTTGCCAACAGAGTCGAAGATAGCCTTGGCCAGTTTGATATCATCCTTATGGGTATTCTTTCCGGCAGCAATGGCCGTAGCACCCTCCTTAACAAAAGCAGCGATATTCGGCATGACACGAATAAGACGCAGTTCTTTGTTTACACAAGATTCTATGGCTGCCAAGGGAACACCTGCGGCAATAGAGATTACCAGTTTGGAAATGTCCAGACAGGGAGCTGTTTCTTTTAATACCGAAGCCAGAATCTGGGGTTTGACGGAGTAGATAATGATTTCAGATTCCCTGATCGCCTCTGTGTTGTTTGTTGTAGTAATGACCCCATATTTATTCTTGATTGACTCAAGAGAATCTTCCCGAACATCCGCGCAGATTATATTATCAGGACTCGATTTTTGGGAAGAAACAAGTCCGCTTACAAGGGCTTCTCCCATATTTCCTGTGCCGATAATACCGATTTTCTTGTCTTTCAGCATGTCTTGAATTCTCCTTAATTTTATGATTTATTTTTCAAATTCCAGTGCAAAAAGTCAAAAATTTCCCTCTTCTTGTCGAAGATTTCGCTTCTGTGAGCGGGGAGGGGAAATCAGACTTCGTGCAAGACCGTCAGCACATTAGAGTTTGAGCTTTTTTTAGTCAAGTAAAAATAAAAAGATAATCTGAGCCGGTTTCAAAACGTTTCAGTTCGAAGTCTGCGCTTATCTGTTCAAGGTCAAGAAAGGCGATCCGCCTCCGGCGGATTAACCACAGGAATACATGTAGTATTTCGAGGATTAAAATTTGCTCATATGCCTGATCATTTGCAGGGGGTTTATTTTAAAGGGTAAGAGCTGGGATTGCTTTTGGTGGGGCTGTTTTAAAACATTTCCACAATATTTCTTTAAATCCTTTTCTTTTTTCACTGGGAATGATATTCAGAATCTGCCCGTTCATTTCAAAATAAACACAGGAGTGTAATTATGACTGAATTAAAAATGAAAGCGGTTACAACAACAGGCTATAAAAGACCGGACATCGAAAAAGGATATACAAATCAAACGCTGCATATTAATATTTCCGACGCCGCTGTTTCAATTAAGCCGGTTACAAAAAAAATGAAAGAAGTATTTATCGGAGGCAAAGGCTTTGATCTCTGGCTGTTGTGGAATGCCGTTAAACCGGACACAAAATGGAATTCCTCTGAAAACGAGATATGTATCGCATCCGGTCCTCTGGGCGGAACTCCCGTTTACCCGGGCTCAGGAAAAAGTATCGTCACAACGATTTCTCCAACTACAAACTGTGTGATTGATTCCAACGTGGGTGGATATTTCGGTCCGTATCTTAAATTTGCCGGATTCGATGCACTGGAAGTTCAGGGAAAAGCTTCCGGGAATGTTGTGATTTTTATTGACGGCATAGACGGAAAAATCCAGGTTTTAGAGGCATCCGGACTGCCTGACGATTCTTATGAGACATCAGCCATCCTGACAAAACACTTTGGAAAAGAAAAACCCCGCAACATTTCCGTGGTTTCCACAGGGCCCGGAGCAAAACACACGCTTATCGGATGCCTGAACTTTACATGGTATGACGCAAAGCGTAAACAGACAAGATATAAACAGGCAGGACGCGGCGGGATAGGAACCGTCTTTGCTGATAAGGGAATAAAGGCTATTGTGGTACGCTGGGATACCGTAACCGTGGATACAAACAACCCGGCGGATAAAGCGGCATTAAAAGAAGTCGCGAAAATGCATTCCCGTGAAATAGTCGAGCTGGATCCAAAACAAAATGAAATGTCTAAAATCGGAACAACGCACCTTGTCACGATTATGAATGACCACGACCTGCTCCCCACAAAGAACTTCCAGTATGGTCGGCATCCGGAAGCCTGCAACCTGGGACAGGAAGTGTACAGGCATATTTTCGACAAGGGTTTTGACGGGTGCTGGATGGGATGCACGGTTGCATGCTCACACGGCGTCAAGGACTTCGTCCCTCTCACAGGACCTTACAGGGGAAGGAAAGTCTTTGTTGACGGGCCCGAGTATGAAACCATTGCCGGTTGCGGATCAAATCTGGGAATTTTTGATCCTCATTTTGTTATCGAAATGAATTTTTATTGCGACGCCTATGGTCTTGATACCATTTCAGTGGGAACCGGAATTGCTTTTGCCATGGAATGTTTTGAAACGGGTATGATTAACGAGTCTCATACCGGTGGTTTGGATCTTTCATTTGGAAATCGGCTGACAGCCCTCACTTTGGTCCACCAAATGGCCGAGGGAAAAGGGTTTGGCCAAATTGTAGGCCAGGGTATTCGCAATATGAAGAAGATCTTCAATAAAGACTACGGCGCGGACAAAGCTGTAATGGAGGACATCGGCATGGAAGCAAAAGGGCTTGAGTTCTCCGAATATATGACCAAAGAATCACTTGCACAGCAGGGAGGCTTTGGCCTTGCGCTCAAAGGACCGCAGCATGATGAAGCATGGCTGATCTTTCTTGACATGGTGCATAATTTTATGCCGACCTTTGAAAAGAAGGCGGAAGCCCTGCACTGGTTTCCCATGTTTCGCACATGGTTTGGCCTGTGCGGCCTTTGCAAACTTCCGTGGAACGATATTGTGCCTGAAGACAACAAAGATACACTGGAGCCTGCGAAAGTTATGAAACATGTTAACTGGTATGCAGATTATTTTGCTGCTGTTACCGGTAGACGTACTGACCCGGACGACATCATTTCCATGAGTGAAGCAGTATATAACTTCCAGCGAATATTTAACTTAAAAATGGGTTTTGGTCGGCGTTGCCATGACAAAATTCCATACCGTGCCGTCGGGCCGGTGACAGAGAGTGAGTATGAATCACGTATGGAGCGATACGACAACCAACTGGCGGAGCAACACAAGGTCGATATCTCAGGCAAGTCCACTCAAGAAAAAGTGGCCATATTACGCAAGATTCGAGAAAACCAGTATGAAAAATTAGCGGATGCGGTGTACAAGCGCAGGGGTTGGACAAACGACGGCATTCCGAGTGTTGAAACCGTAAAGCGCCTTGGTATAGATTTCTCCGAGGTTCTGGATTTGCTCAAATCTCACGGGGCTTAAACAGTGGTCAAAGTCGGCGGGAAAAACATTCCCTGGTACAAAAAAATGACGGTTGCAGATCTGCTAAATGACATTAACGATCCATATAAGTATGTCGTTGTCCGTATAAATAAAAAATATATTTCCAGACCTGATTTTAACAAAACCCTGGTTCCTGACAATTCGGAAGTGTTCCTTATCCCGATGATTTCCGGAGGGTAGATTGTTCATCAATTCTTGCTAACCACGAAATATCTTGACTTGTCTTAAATAATATAATTTAATTACATGGTTAAATAAAAATAAAGGTTTTAATACAGATGTATATTGTCGGTTATTTTTTAATGGCTGTTGCAAACGTTCTTAACTTTGTTTTGCTTTTTTTCATGTGGATCGTTATTGCACGGGCAATTTTATCCTGGGTTAATCCTGATCCTTATAATCCCATTGTACGTTTTATTCACAATGTTACCGAACCTGTTTTATACCAGGTACGCAAAAAAATACCAATTAATTTCGGTGGGATAGATTTTTCTCCAATTATTGTTATTGTTGTAATTTACTTTTTGCGGGATTTTGTTGTAAACAGTCTTGTTCGGTTCTCAGAATCTTTACTATAAACCAAAAAACCCGACGAATTCATCAATCATAAAAGGCAGGGAAAAAAATGAGAATTACACCACTTGATATACAACAGCAAAAATTTAAAACCAGATTCAGGGGTTTCGATGTCCAGGAAGTTGATATCTTTCTTGAACAAATGGCTGACGCATTTGCGTTCTTGCTGCGGGAAAACGAAAATCTGAAAGAAGATATCCGAAGGCTTCGAGTTGAAAGTGACGGATATAAAAGCCGCGAAGATACGTTTAAACGTGCTTTGCTCAATTCTCAGAAAGTTCTGGAGCAAATGAAAGAAAATGCTCGAAAATCGGCAGAGCTGGTCGTTGCTGAAGCAGAAGTTAAAGCAGAAAAAATCTTAAACAAAGCCCACAACAGGCTTTCACAACTGCACGAAGACATCTCGGAACTTAAGCGCCAACGCATGCAGATCGAAGTGCAAATAGGATCTATCATCGAAGCCCATACCAAGCTGCTAAAAATCGGAAAAGAGGCTATGAAGGAAACGGATGTGGAAGATTCGAAATTAAAACTTCTGCAGCAGTCAAAGTAGTTTAAAAGGCTCGACCAATCTACTAAAACCTGGAGCTGATAATGGCAAGAATAGATGCTTTTTTTAAATTAATGAATGAACAGGGTGCGTCAGATCTACATCTTATTTCAGGACAGGCGCCGGCACTAAGAATAAGAGGAGATATTGAACGGATAAAGTATAAAGTTCTGAATGATAATGACTTAAGAAGCATGCTCTATGAAATTTCGCCTGAAGAGAAAGTAAAAATATTCGAAGAATCAGGGGATGTTGATTTTGGTTACGAGATACCCGGGCTGGCCAGGTATCGAGCTAATTTCTTTATGCAGAAAAATGGTATTGGAGCTGTTTTCAGGGAAATTCCAAGTACAATCATGACGGTCGAACAGCTTGGCCTTCCTTCTGTCGTATCCAAACTGGCAACACTTCCAAGAGGACTGGTACTTGTTACAGGACCGACAGGCAGTGGCAAATCAACAACCCTGGCTGCAATTATAGATGTGGCAAACCGCAGCCGTAAAGACCATATTATTACCATCGAAGACCCAATAGAATTTGTCCACCAGAGCCAGAGCTGTATTGTAAATCATCGCGAAGTTGGAATCCATACAAATTCATTTGCCGCAGCCCTGCGTGGCGCACTTCGTGAAGATCCGGATATAATCCTGGTTGGAGAAATGAGAGATCTTGAAACCATAAGTCTTGCCATAGAAGCTGCATCCACCGGACATCTTGTTTTTGGTACGCTCCATACAACGAGTGCACCAAAAACCGTGGACAGAGCGATCGAAGTTTTTCCTGCAAACGAACAAGCACAGATCCGTTCTACTCTTTCCGATGGGCTCAGGGCAATTATCGCACAGGTGCTTTTTAAACGAATTGACATAAAAGCGCGCTGTGTGGCACTTGAAATACTTGTTGCAAATGCAGCTGTCCGAAATCTTATAAGAGAAGGAAAATCACATCAAATCCCATCCATGATTCAAACGGGAAAAAAATACGGTATGCAGCTTTTAGATGACGCAATAATGGAGCTGTATAACAAAGGGTGGATAAGTGCAGATGAGGCCTATATGAAATCAAATGAAAAGGCAAAATTCAGGCCGCTTTTAACTGCACCACCTGCTGACTTCACTGAAGTATAAGGTTGCAATATGAAAAAACAGGAAATTGACCTTATTCTTACCAGAATGCTTGATGCCCATAAGAGTGTTTCCGATCTTAATCTTACAGTTGGAAAGCCGTTTCAGGTGGAGAGCGACGGAGAGCTGGTCAGCGTTAAAATGAGACCCAATTTAAAGGAACTGACACCGTTTCAAACGGAAATCTTCGCACTTAACCTTATTAATAGTGATCGCCGCCTTACAGAGAATCTCTTATCCCATGGATCATGTGATTTGTCCTACAGCCTTCCTGGGAAAGCACGATTTAGGGTTAACGTTTTTTCCCAGTCCGGTTATCACTCTATAGTCCTGCGAAAACTGGAATCTAAAATACCGACCATTGAAGAGTTGAACCTTCCTGATGCCATGTACAAGATCTCTCAGGAAAGAAATGGCATTGTTTTTATAACAGGTGCCACCGGATCCGGAAAAACGACCTCTCTTGCAGCAATCTTAAATGAAATAAACGAAAATAAATCCGTTCACGTCGTTACCCTTGAAGATCCTGTTGAATATCAACATCCTCATAAAAAATCTACATTCAACCAAAGAGAGCTTGGTATCGATTTTGATACCTATGCCAGTGGACTTAGAGCCGCTCTCAGGCAGGCACCAAAGGTAATTCTGGTGGGCGAGATGCGTGACAGGGAGACAGTAGAAATCGGACTGAACGCTGCTGAGACAGGGCATCTTGTCCTGACAACCCTCCATACCATTGATGCCGGATCGACCATTAACCGTATTATCGGTATGTTCCACATCGAAGAGGAGCACCAGGTGAGAATTCGCCTTTCCGATTCTGTCAGGTGGGCTGTGAGCCAAAGGCTGCTTCCAAAAATCGGCGGCGGTCGTGTCGCAACATTTGAAATCATGGGGGCAAACCTGCGCATTCAGGATGCTATTCTTAATGGCGAGTCAGAAGGGAAGACTTTTTACAGTATTATGCAGGATGGCACTGCTTTTGGCATGACAACATTCGATAATCATATTATCGGTTTGTATGAGCAGGGGCTTATCACTCGAGATATGGCAATATCCTTTTCCTCCCGTAAGGGAGTGGTGGGACGTGGAATTGATTTAATAGATAGCGCCCGTGGTAAATCAACCACTATGGAAAAACCTAAAGTTGACTGGAATTATTCAAGAAAGTTACATAAGTAAATTAAAAAGGGAGTTTGCGGTCATCTCTTATGGATATCATATGCAAAAAATGCCAAAGTAAGTTCGCAATACCTGATGAAAAAATTCCAGATGGCAAGGTAATATCCACGCCCTGCCCCAAATGTAAAAATATTCTTTACATAGATTCTGCTCAAAAGCAGGAGGCCCCTTATAGTAAAGAATTTTACACAGACACTTCAGATAATGCTGAAAATGCCTTTGACTTTATTGAGGAAGAAGGTAACACAGCCCTGGTCTGCGAACAGAACCCCGATATTAGAAAAAAGGTAATAGCTGCGCTTGATATAATGGAATATCATATTACTGTTGCGGAAAACGGCAGGGATGCGTTAAAAAAGATGCGATACCACGTTTATGATCTTATTGTAATTAACGAAACCTTTAACTCCGACAGTCCTGACTCAAACATGGTGATATTATACCTTGAGCGTCTCCCCATGTCCATACGCCGGAATACTTTTGTGATAATGATAAGCGCCAGATTCCACACCATGGATCGTATACTGGCCTTCAGATACAGTGTCCACATTATATTAAATTCAAAAAACATTGATGATTTCGGCAAGATTATAAGCCGGGGATTAACCGACAATGAACTGTTTTACCAGGTGTTTAATGAATCTCTTAAGACCGTAAAGCGTATGTGACAAACTTTGTCGGGTGAAAGCGCTCCTCGAACGTAGTGCTCTTCAAGCGAAGCGTTCGGCTTTTCCTGTTAGCGATAGGTACAGTTATTGGATGCAAAGATTACCCCCGTTTCAAATGACCTTTTTCTTATCACCCTTTCCCCGCCGATACCGGGATTTGATGATTTTATCGGATGCTGGCTATACAGGGGAAATATATCATTTATTATCGATCCCGGACCATCCGTAACTTCAAAGGCATTGGCAAGAGCTTTAGAAGAACTTAAAATCAGCCGTCTCGATTATATCTTCCTTACACATATTCATATCGATCATGCAGGTGGTGTTGGAGATATTGCCGCACATTTCCCTGAATCCCCCATTGTCTGTCATAAAACCGGAATACCACACCTTGTCGATCCTTCCCGCTTATGGGAAGGTTCAGTAAAAACCCTTGGAGAGACGGCAAAAGCCTATGGCCCGATTAAACCTGTCTCTTCTGACCGCTTGATACAGGCCGATCAATTCAAGTCTGACATTATAACACCTGTCTTCACTCCAGGGCATTCCCCCCACCATGTCAGCTACCTGACAGAAAAATATCTGTTTGTCGGTGAAGCCGGAGGAGTATTCCTGTCCCTTGGTTCCGGCCGTGAATATCTGCGTCCTGCAACTCCCCCCAGATTTTTTCTTGAAATATCTACTGACAGCATTAATGCTCTAATAGAAAAAAATCCGCTGAACATATGCTACAGCCATCACGGGTTCAAAGGAAATGCTGTGGAAATGCTAAATAAACATCGAAGCCAGCTTCTGCTGTGGGAAAAAATTATAAAAAAAGAAATTCAAAATAGTAATGACGACTTTTTGACGTCATGCTTTAACAGGCTTTTAAAAGAAGATTCCCTTCTGGCCGGCTTTACCCATATGAGCCAACCTGTGAAGAAAAGGGAACAGGAATTTATTATAAACAGCATAAAAGGATATGAAGGGTATTTAAGATCTGTGTAAATGCATTCTTAAAAAAGAATAACCACCTGATCACACCCGACTTTGGCCCCAGGGTTCGCTTCCGTCTCTCAAAGGCCTGAAATCTGATTCAGATAGCGAAAAAGTATCTTTGAAGATTTTCCGCCCTTTCCTCCTTCATATTCATTGCGTGCGTTTCTTGCAAGCTGCGTCAGGCGTTGCCTTTCTGCATCAGGACAGTTGTTTAGAATCTCCTCAATAATGACGCTGTTTCCTTGCTTAATTTCATCCCGCCATTTTTCAATCTTTTTAAAGACAAGGATCTTTTGATGGTCACCGAGCCTGATATTTTCAAGAGCATTCCGTATGGGTTCAGGGTCGATATCACGCATGAGTGTGCCGATGTATTGCAATTGCCTGCGCCTTGCTCCGTGACTTTTCGTTTTTCCCGCAACGATAACAGCATTACGCAAATCATCCGAAACGCCAATACTTTCAAGCTGTTCAGACGACAGGGCTACAAGCTGTTCGCCAAGCTTCTGCAAAGCCCTGGCTTCATTTTTCTTTTGCGTCCTGCTTTTACGATCATCATCCATTTTCCAAGTCCTTAGTACATCTCGTATTTAACCAGTCTGCCGTCAAGCCCGCCTGCCTTGATCGGTTTTTTCCATGATGCTTTCAGACCGATTTTTTTTATATACCTGCGTTCTCCGAAGTAAATATAAGCGGTTGAACCTTTGCATTTTTGTTTAAGAAAATCACCGAGATCTTTATAAAACGTTTCAAGATCTTCATCTCCCGCCATTCGAATGCCATAAGGAGGGTTTGCTACAATTACCTGCCCCTCAATGGCAGGCAACTGTCTGAAATCAATCCTTTCAAGTCTTACATTCTTTCCGTAATTAACCCCCATTATGTTTATCCTCGCCGCATCAACAGCTTCTTCGGACAGATCACTGCCTGCAATCAGCCCTTGCGGCAGCTCCCGGATGCTTGTGTCCGCCTCTTTTTTAACCTGCTTCCAGATAGAACCGTCAAAGTCAGGCAGACATTCAAAACCGAATTTGTTTCTAAAAATGCCCGAAGGAATGTTACAGTACCGCATGAGCGCTTCGCACAAAAGTGTTCCCGAACCGCACATGGGATCATATAAAGGAAGAGACCCATTCCATTCTGTAAATCGAATTATCGCTGCCGCGACAGTTTCCTGCATGGGCGCTAATACTGTCTCCTCTCTGTATCCTCTCCTGTAAAGCGCGCCGCCCGACGTATCGAGATTTATTTCTGCTTTGTCATGCCTGATATGAAGATTTAGCAGGATATCAGGATTTCTTATGGACACATCAGGGCGCTTGCCGGTTTTTTCCCTGAAATAATCAGCAACAGCATCTTTCAGGCGCAGAGAAGCGTACTTTGAATGAGAAATAGCACTGTCGGAAACAGTTCCCATTACTGCAAATGTACTGCCTTTGGCAAAAAAATCTTCCCACTGTATCTGTTTTGCCTTCTTGTACAACGTATCGGTATCATGGCAATTAAATGATATTAACGGCGCAAGGCACCGTGAAGCAAGCCTTGTCAAATAATTAATTCGATACAGGGTTGATTTGTCCGCTGTAAAATGAATTCCGCCAAACTCCGGAGCAATGTCTTGGGCACCCAGTTCGGCCAGCTCTTCTGCACCTGCTTCTTTTACGCCTTCAGCTATCTTAGCAAAATAACGGGAATCCCGCTGATACTTATATGTTGCCACCAGCTGTTTATCTCCTCTACATTTTGATGGCGTCGTAAAAAGTCTCCTATACTGCGTTGTAGCGGTTTTTCAGGAAGTCGACATACTATGTTGTATCGTCTCATCCCTGAAAATCCGCTACGCCTTTTTATCCCGCTGATTTTTAGCGGGGGTATAGGAGCCTTTTTTGCTTAGCCATCCGGCGCATATTCAAAGGCCTTTTACGAGACCGTCAATTTTTATTGCACAAAATCACTACCAAAGGATTAAACTTTTTTGTCAAAAAGTACAACCAGAGAAAGACAGCTCTTTCGCTCTTTAAGACAGAGGAAAGCATTAGCACACCATGCTCTGTAAATGCAAATGGAGGAATACATAATCCCACCATATCTTCGTTCCCATACCGTAATTGAACCTGAGGTGAGTTTTTGAAACCTCTTCTAAACAAGTTTAGTGTTGTTTCATACAGGAGATTTTGATATAAAATTTTTCAAATCATTTCTATTCTTGAAATTCTCAATGGGCCTTCCTCATAACGTGCATATTGAACACGTTTGTCGATATTGCCCTGAAGGATCTTATGGGCAAAGGTAAATTGAACAGTGATAAAGATCCCCACCGGTGGAGGATTTTTTTTACAATCTGTATTGTATACTTTTTTGTATATTTCCATCGTGTTTCGACATCTGTTATTGTATCAGATTTGCTAAAAGCGTTTCATACCAACGCCTCGGCTCTGGGTTTCATGTCTTCCATGTATTTTTATCTCTACGCGCTTGAACAACCGCTCGTGGGGTATCTGGCGGACAGAATCGGACCGCGGCGGGTTATCGCCTACTGGTCTGTGGTGGCTGCGGCCGGGTGCTTTCTTTTCGGAATGGCACCGGGTATCGGCTGGGCATCCATCGGAAGGGCGTTGATCGGCATCGGTGTCGGTGGGGTGTACGTACCGGCAATAAAAGCATTTTCCCTGTGGTTCAGGAAAAAAGAGTTTGCCACCATGATCGGTCTTTTAATGTCCGTGGGGAATTTTGGTGCCATGATCGCCACCACGCCCCTGGCATGGGCATCGGAAACCTGGGGCTGGCGGTTGACATTTTTTCTAATTGGCGGAATTACTCTTTTCTTTGCGTTTGTTGTACTGATGTTCACCCGGGACCATAAATCTTTACATAAACCGGTTGAAGAAAAATCGGATTCAGGCCATGTGGATCGATTGGGGACAAGGACACAGGTTGGCCGGATACTCTCTTCCGGTCAATTCTGGATTATTGCAATGATATTTTTCGGTATTTACGGCACACTTGTCACTCTGCAGGGACTCTGGGCCACGCCATTTCTCATGACTGTACTGGATATTGACCGTGTTCTGGCCAGCAAACTGAACATGCTGATTCCGATTGGGGTGATTATGGGTTCGCCTTTGTTTGGTTGGCTGTGTGACCGATTTTCATTGAGCAAGACTAAAACACTAATCACAATCCTTGTAGTATACAACCTGACGTGGATCGGTGTTGTTTTCTTCTTCAGTCACTTGGATCTTATTGGGCTTTCCCTGGTACTCCTTGTTATGGGTATTGTCACTGGTGGATTTATCAGTATACTTTGGGGGATTGTGGGGGATATCACACCTGCAAAAATTTTAGGTCTGACATCCGGTGTGCTCAATCCGGCTCCTTTTTTAGGTGTTGCAGTATTTCAGGTTCTTACCGGTGCCATCCTGGATCATTCTGATCGGGTGGGAGACATGTACTCTATCGCAGGTTTTAAAAATGCTTTCTCACTGTGTCTTCTCTGTTCAATCGTCTGCATGGGCTTATCTTTACTAATCCGCAAGTCTAAGTCTTCATAGAAGCCAATCCATGATTTATTTTCCTGCATTGACTTTTAAGACAATCAGCCCTTCTTCCCTGGGGGGGTAGCTGATAACTGCCGGCCATCAAAGTGTTTGCTTTTAAAGCCATTAAAATATATAACCATTATAACAGCCACTTAATGAGATCTGAAATTAATAAGCAAAACGGGGATTCCGCTATTTGATATTTTCAAGTTATGGACGTTCTGCACGAACGTTCGTCTCTTGGTCGATATAGAACCTGACAAAAGGATATCTTTTCATGACGACCACTGTACCGATAGAAAGAATTACCAGTAAGATTTACTTAATCCGAAATATAAAAGTGCTGTTGGACAAGGATCTTGCGGATTTATATGGTGTTGAAACAAGAGTGCTAAATCAGGCCGTAAAAAGACATAAAAAACGTTTTCCTGATGATTTTATGTTTCAGCTTTCAAAAAGTGAATATGAGTCGTTGATATCACAATTTGTGACATCAAAAAAGTCAGGTAGAGGCGGTGTTAGGAAAATCCCTTATGCCTTTACTGAACAAGGGGTTGCCATGTTGTCTGGAATTTTGAATAGTGACAGGGCAATCGCCGTTAACATCCAGATCATGAGAACTTTTACACGGCTAAGAAAGGCAATTCTGGATAATGAAGAGTTCAGGAAAGAACTTGAAGAATTTAAGCATTTGGCAGATGAACGGTTTCAGATTGTTTTTGAGACGTTGGATCAATTAATAAATATTCAAACTACAGAAAAGAAAAAGATAGGTTTTACCGTAAAAGAAAAGCAAAAAGCCTATGGCAAATCCTTGTCGAAAAAAGCCATGGATGAATTCTCCTTAACCCCACAGGCCTTCAGGATTTGGATTAACATACCCGGTGACATTCAACTGAAAATACTGAACAACGTTTGGTGCAGAACCTGCTCAGATATAGCCGGCATCGGAAGCGTCAGCGGAAAGGTTAAAAAAGGGGTGCTGATTCTAAAAGGAATTTGTACGCGTTGCGGCAACCCGGTAGCCCGCGTTATAGAAAATGAGTAGAATCAGAAACTAAAGGTCAACCGTGGACTCCATTTATTGTTGACTTCACCGAGCGCAAGCAAGCGGAAGAAGATCTTCTCAGAGAACGGGAGCGTCTGGCCAGTATTCTTGAGGGCACCAATGTAGGTAGCTGGGAGTGGAATGTTCAGACCGGAGAAACCATATTCAACGAGCGTTGGGCGGAAATAATCGGGTATTCCCTTAAGGAGATCGCACCTATCTCCATCGATACCTGGATGAAGTTCACCCATCCCGATGATTTAAAAAATAGCGGGGAACTTCTCCAAAGACACTTTTCCGGCGAGCTGGATTATTACGAATGTGAAGCAAGAATGCGTCATAAAAATGGAGAATGGGTATGGGTGCTTGACAGAGGGAAAGTCGCTGTATGGACCGAGGATGGAAAACCCCTGCGTATGATG
>Ga0114919_10003100_pt1 | contig 13443 bp, 10 predicted proteins | sample BlataG_FD_88682 | JGI IMG/M metagenome (GOLD analysis project Ga0114919, IMG submission 88682) | Deep subsurface microbial communities from Black Sea to uncover new lineages of life (NeLLi) - Black_00105 metaG | ecosystem: Environmental > Aquatic > Marine > Oceanic > Sediment | place: Atlantic... | reverse complement strand
TCGGAGACGACCCCGACCGCGATTCCAGCCGCGACCCCGACCGCGACAAGAGGGACCCGACCCCGGGGTCTGACCCATTCGGGTTCGGCGGCGGCGACTTCAATCCCGGTGATCTGGGTCAGCTGTTCTCCAAGCTCGGCCAGATGTTCAGCGGGGCGGGGTCGGCGATGGCCGCCGGCAAGGATTCCGGGCCGGTGAACTACGACCTGGCCCGCAAGCTGGCGTCGAGTTCGATCGGCTTCACTGCACCGATCGCCGAGGCCACCACCGGTGCGGTCACCGACGCCGTGCACCTGGCCGACACCTGGCTCGACGCAGCCACCGCGCTGCCGGCCGGGGCCACCAAAGCCGTCGCCTGGACCCCCCAGGACTGGGTCGACGGCACCCTGGAGACCTGGAAGCGGTTGTGCGATCCGATGGCCGCCCAGATCTCCACGGTGTGGGCCTCGGCCCTGGGCGGCCAGGACGGCCCCGAGGAGATCAAGGCGATGGCCGCCCCGCTGATGGCGATGATGACCCAGATGGGCGGCATGGCGTTCGGCTCGCAACTGGGCCAGGCCCTGGGCACCTTGTCCAAAGAAGTGTTGACCTCCACCGACATCGGGCTGCCCCTGGGGCCCCGGGGGGTGGCGGTGCTGATGCCCGCGGCCATCGAGGCGCTCTCGGAGGGCCTGGAGCAGTCGCGCAGCGAGATCATGACGTTTCTGGCCGCCCGGGAGGCCGCGCATCACCGGTTGTTCTCCGGAGTGCCGTGGCTGTCGAGCCAACTGCTCAGTTCGGTGGAGGCCTACGCCCACGGCATGAAGATCGACATGAGCGGCATGGAGGAACTGGCCCAGGGCCTGGACCCGGCCGCCCTCACCGACCCCGCCGCGATGGAAAAGCTGATGTCCCAGGGCATGTTCGAACCCAAGGCCACCCCGGAGCAGACCGTCGCCCTGGAACGCCTGGAGACCCTGCTGGCGTTGGTGGAGGGTTGGGTGCAGACGGTGGTCTCGGCCGCACTCGGTGAGCGCATGCCCGGCACGGCGGCGTTGTCGGAGATGTTGCGCCGCCGCCGCGGCACCGGCGGGCCCGCCGAACAGACCTTCGGCACCCTGGTGGGCCTGGAGTTGCGGCCGCGCAAGATGCGCGAGGCCGCGGTGCTCTGGGAGCGGTTGACCTCAGCGGCCGGAGTGGACGCCCGCGATGCGGTGTGGAACCACCCCGACCTGATGCCCAGCGCCGCCGACCTCGATGAGCCGGCCGGTTTCATCGACCGGATCATCGGTGGGGATGTCGGCGGGATCGACTTCGACTCGGCCATCGCCGAGTTCGATAAGTCCGATCCTCCCGAGGGCGGCTCGACAAGCTTGACCGACGGACCTGTTGATAGCTAAGCCGTCTTGGGCTACGTGACCGTCACGTTCATGGTGGCCAGCACGTAATCGTTTCGGATTGTTCCGTTTCCGTACGGGATGTTCCACTCGTAGGTTGCGGTGATCGTCGCGGTGCCCGGTCCCACGGCCGTCAGCGCCCCGGTGTTGTCAACGGTGGCAACCGCGGCGTTGCTGGTGGTGTAAATCGTGAACGGGTTGCCGGTTTTGTCTGCTGACGCCCCCACACCCTGGTAGGCCGACACCGTTAACTGCGCGCGTTGCCCTACTGAGTAGGACGGGCTGAGGAAGTCCGACTTCTTGTCCCGCAGCGTGAAGCCGACGTTCGGAACAGGCGTACCGATCAGATTCGGGGCAACATTGTCGGCGGCGGTGTATTTCGGCTGCAGCGGTTCGGATTTGATGAGATAGAGCGGCGCATCGACGTTGGGATTGGGGAAGTAGTACTGCACTCCGGTGAAGGAGTACGTGCGGGCATCAGCACCGGTACCAAGAACAACCTGGGCGTCCCCGGTTACTAGAAGTTTCGGTGGGGCGGTGAGGATTTCGTTAGCCGACCACGGCAGTGACGTTGACGTGACAGTCGTGGAAAACGTCTTGGCGTTGGTCTCCGACTCCGACTTGCCGTATTTGCCAGCAACCTCCAGTCCCAGAATCTTCTCGATCGGTGACCACGAGGCTTTGCCGCTGACCTCCCAGTTGGACCCCCGCGTCGTCGAGGTCGACGAGTTGACGCTGCGGTTGATCGAACCCGGCGCATCCCCGGTGTTGTCGGCGCTGATCTGCCGCGTGTAGCCGGTGTCGCTGGGCGGGTTCTCATTGAACTGAACGTTGGTCATGCTGATCCTGGTGGTCGGCTTCTTGCTGTCGGTGTTTGCCAGGAACCATGAGAGGAGGTCTTCGGCGCCGATATCGCTCTGGCGGAGAATCTTTGTCGACCCAGGAGATTCGACGAGCGCGTACTTCAACAGCATATTGACGTCGTAGATCTGCTTGGCGTCGCTGTCATCCTGAATCGTGTAGATCGAACCTGCCGGGTCTGACAGGTTCCCGGTAGAGATGAAGCCGACCCACTGCGAGAACTTGACCGGGTTCACGTGGAAGATGAGGTTCCAGGATTGCCCCGTCGTGCCGCAGTCGGCATCGAGGCATGCGGTGAAGGTGGCTACGGTGTCGGTGCCTTTGGTGAGGAAGTTCTTGGGGTCGGACTGGATCTGAAAATGGACCGTCTCACCCGGGCTGAAGGCCGGACCCCCAACAGGCGGCGCGACTTCAACCGCATCGGCGGTGTAGCTGACGAGCCCAGTCAATCGCACCGGATATGGAGTGAGGTTGAGTAATTCGTATTTCTTCGCCAAAGAATCTGACGAGGCGCTGCCGGCGACGGTTCCCACCTTCACGGTCACCGCCACATCGCGGCTGCCCAATGGGGCCAGCAGGTTGAACCCGTCGCTTCCAACCGAAACGGCGAATTCGTCGGTTCCCGCGTAGTTCGATCCCGGCGTATAGAGATACGTTCCGTCTGCAGCGACCTGTACGGATCCATACTGCGGAACGGCCGTCAGCCGGTAGGTCACCGGGTCTGATTCGGCATCGGTGACCCCAAGGGTCCCGACCAGATCGCCGGTCAAAGTCGTTAGGTAATGCTGAGGCCGTGCGGTCGGCAGCTGGTTGAAAAGGCTGCGGCGCACCAGCAGCAGCGCCCCGGAGGCCAGTTCGTTCAATGGGCCGCTCGGCAGGGTCGCCAGCCAGGCCGAGGTGGAGTCAAACCAGTCGACAACAGCCGCGTTAGCCAGCTGCGGTAGATCCATCGCCGCAAGCGAGGCCACCGCGGCGGGGGCTGCCCCCGCCCGCAGCGTTGCCCCCCGCAACACCCGGGCGGGCGCCTCTGATTGAACAGCAGCCGGTGCCAAGCCGACAGCCGCTGTTGGGGGCGATGCCGGTGGCATCGGTCCGTTCGGCGGCGTCGCAAGATCCTCCACCGGTCCCCGCGGGACATCCGCCGGCACTGCTGGCTGAAGCACCAAGGGCCTCCTGTCACTCCCGGCCACGTCGGGTGCCACTGCGGACGTCATCCGAGTCGTCACCGAGGATGCGGGCCGAGCGGGCTCGCCCACCAACCGCGTCGCGGTCCGGGCCGAGGCCATCCCGCCGCGAGGCGCTTCCGAGGAATTTCCGCGACCCGAGCGGGCGGTCGCGACTGGCGACCGGCTCGTCGTTGCCGCAGCGACTCGGCTGCCCGGGGCCGACGTCGTGGAATTCGCCGCGGCCCTGCTTGTGTCGTTGGCGGACGCGTCGTCGGCATGGGCGACTCCGGCCCCGGCCAGCGCCAAACCCACCCCCAGCGCGCCCGCACCCAGCCATACATAGGGCTGGCGGCGGCGAATACCACGCCGACCCCGCCGCTGCACCGCACCCTTGAACATATTCCGTTGTACGTCTGCATGATCCATGACGGTTTGTCCCTCCCGGAGATGTGGTAACGAACGCGAAATCGACGGTAATCGGATCGTGGATGCGACGACATCACGGCCGATGAACCCTGGGCGGCCAGCAGCTGAACAGTGCGGTGCACCCGCCGCCAACCGAAGCCAATAGCGGGGTCTGTGGATAGCTGACGCGGGGCGTTGGCCGTTGGTGTCACAGTCACCGTCGTGACCTTCGTGCTAGACCCGGCGCTGCCGGTGCTGCTGCGGCCCGACGGCGCCGTGCAGATCGGCTGGGATCCGCATCGCGCGGTGCTGGTGCATCCGCCCTCGGGGCTGACCGCCGCCGCGATGGCCACGGTGTTGCGTGCCATGGCGGTCCCGGTCACCCGGGCCGAACTGCATCGCCTGGCCACCGCCCACGGTCTCCGGGACGTCGCCGGGTTCGACGAACTGCTGGCCGCGTTGCTGGCGGCGGGTGTGATCCGCGAGCGCCTCCGCCGGCGGCCGGCAGGGCGTGCCCTGTCGATCCGGGTGCACGGCGCCGGGCCGCTCTCGGAGTTGGTGGCCCAAGGACTGCGGTGTTCCGGCGCGCGGGTGGGGCGCTCCCGTCACGTCACCGCCGCCGGCGCACCCGCCGGGGTGGACCTGATGGTGCTCACCGATTCACTGACCGCCGATCCGCGACTGCTGCGCGATCTGCACGCCGCCCGGGTGCCGCACCTGCCGGTGCGGCTTCGCGACGGCACCGGCGTGGTCGGCCCGCTGGTGATCCCCGGGGTCAGCAGCTGTTTGGGGTGCGCCGATCTGCACCGCACCGACCGGGACGCCGCCTGGCCGGTGCTGGCCGTGCAGTTACGCGAGGTGATCGCCCACGCCGACCGTCCGACCGTGTTGGCCACTGCCGCCCTGGCGCTAGGTGAGGTGCACCACATCATCGCCGCAGTGCGCGGCACCGAACCGCCCGGCGCTCCCCCGGCCACCATGAACGCCACCGTCGAGGTCGACGTCACCACCCACACGATCCGGGCCCGGCGCTGGACACGCCATCCCCTCTGCGGTTGTTGGCATCCCCGAACAGTTCGGGCGGGGCGACGGGCATGATGGAGGGCGTGGCCGACGACATCAAGCGCGGGCGAACCGCTCGAAATGCAAAACTGGCCAGCCTCCCGGTCGGCATGGCAGGCCGGGCCGCGCTGGGCTACGGCAAGAGGCTGACCGGCAAGTCTCGCGACTCGGTCAACGCCGAGTTGATGGAGAAGGCGGCCAGCCAGCTGTTCACCGTCCTCGGTGAACTCAAGGGCGGGGCGATGAAGGTGGGCCAGGCGCTCTCGGTGCTTGAGGCCGCGATCCCCGAGGAGTTCGGCGAGCCCTACCGAGAAGCCCTAACCAAACTACAGAAGGACGCCCCGCCGCTGTCGGCGGAAAAGGTGCACCGGGTGCTCGACGGGCAGTTGGGCACCAAGTGGCGCGAGCGCTTCGCGTCCTTCGATGACACCCCGGTGGCCGCGGCCAGTATCGGTCAGGTGCACAAGGGCGTGTGGTCCGACGGCCGCGAGGTGGCCGTGAAAATCCAGTACCCCGGGGCCGATGAGGCCCTGCGGGCCGACCTGAAGACCATGCGCCGGATGACCAGTGTGCTCAAACAACTCGCCCCGGGTGCCGACGTGCAGGCCGTGGTCGACGAACTGATCGAGCGCACCGAGATGGAGCTGGACTATCGCCTCGAGGCCAACAATCAGCGGGCGTTCGCCAAAGCCTACGAGGGCCACCCCCACTTCTTCATCCCACGCATCGTGGGCAGCGCGCCGAAGGTGGTGGTCAGCGAATGGATCGACGGCAAGCTGATGTCGGCGATTATCCGCGACGGCACCCCCGATGAGCGAGACCTCTGCGGCACACGACTTTTCGAGTTGACCTTCGACGCACCGGCGCGGGTCGGCATGATGCACGGCGACGCCCACCCGGGGAACTTCATGATGCTGTCCGATGGCCGGATGGCGGTGATCGACTTCGGCGCGGTGGCCCCACTGCCCGACGGCCTGCCCCCCGAGGTCGGCCGAATGATCCGCCTGGCACTGGACAAGAACTACGACCAACTGCTGCCGACCATGGAACGGATCGGCTTCATCCAGAAGGGCGAAGACATCTCGGTCGAGGAGGTCGACGCGATGCTCCGCCAGTACGTGGAGCCCATCGAGGTGCCGGTGTTCCACTACAGCCGTCGGTGGTTGCGTAAACAGGCCGCCAACAACATGGAACGCTCGGCGGAGCAGATCAAGATGGCGCGGCAGATGAATCTGCCTGCCAGCCTGGCGATCCCGCTGCGGGTGATCGCCTCCACGGTGGCGATCTCGGCTCAACTCGACTGCCACGTGCCGGTGCGCGCGATGACCGAGGAACTGATCCCCGGCTTCGCCGATCCGGTCTAGACAACACCCGTGCCCACCCTTCCCGATCCGCGCGACGAGTCCCCGCACGCACCGGGCGACGAGCCGTTCTGGAACGAGAGCTGGTATTTCGACGGCGTCAGCGCCGATCCCGAGATCGGGGTGTACGTGCGGCTAGGCAACGTTCCCAACCAGGGCAGCTGCCTCTACACCGTGGCCGTGGTGCGCCCCGGGAAGCCCACCGTGATGGTCACCGACTACGCCGGGTCCCCGCCGGTGCTGCAGGCCCGCCGCCAGATTGTCCATGGCACCGACTACGAGGCCGTTCAGGAGTGCGTGACTGCGCTGTGTGACTTTCGGGTCCAATTCACCGGCGCGGCAAGGCAGTACGCCGATGACATGGCCGTCCTACGCGCCGAGGCCGGAACGCCAGTCACGTTGACGCTGGACCTGCGCTGGATCACCGACGCCCAGCCGTACGCCTGGCAGGCGTTGACCCGCTACGAGATCCCCTGCCGCGTCGAGGGAACCGTGGTGATCGACGGCGACGAGATCACCGTGGCCGGTCCGGGCCAACGCGACCACTCCTGGGGAGCACGGGACTGGTGGGCCCATGACTGGATGTGGTCGGCGTTCCACCTCACCGACGGCACCCGGGTGCACGCGGTCATGCTGCCGGACATGCCCGGCGTCGCGATCGGCTACCTGCAGACCGGCGGCGAGATCACCGAACTCACCACCGGATCATCGACGTACGACAAGCCGGCGGACACCCTGGTGTCCGCAGCGGTGCTGCGACTCGGCGAGCCTGACGACGCGCTCGTCATCGAGGTCAGCCCGCGCGGGTTCGGACCGCTTCGCCTGGAGGCCCCCGACGGCCGGGTCACCCACTTCCAGCGCGCGATGGCCGACTTTCGCACCGCCGACGGCCGCAGCGGCGTCGGCTGGATCGAATGGAACATCAACCAGCGCTAGCTGCCAGGCGCCCCTCAGGCCGCGATGTCTGCCTTGCGCGGCCGTCCGCGCGGGCGTTTACGCTTCAGAACCGCGCCTGCGTCGATGATCTCCCCACCCCACACCCCCCACGGCTCGGCGCGATCGAGTGCCGCACGCAGACACTGTCGGCGGATGGGGCAGTCGCCACACAAAGTCTTGGCGCGTTCAAGATCGGCCGGGTGCTCGGCGAACCACAGGTCGGGATCGCCGGCGTGACACGGCAACAACAGTTCTTCAGTGCCGGACATGGCATGTCCTTTCTGTGGTGGGGCATTGGGGGTTTTCGGGCAAAAAAATAGCCACGGACTGCAAGTCCGTGGCTGAAAGTCGTTGGCGTGCGCTAACAGACGCTCCAGTCCACGGACGGATGGGCGGCGGCGTGATGCGCGGCGAACAACATGAGCTCAGGCTAACCGTACGGTGCGCCGGAGCGCAACCGAGTTTCGCCGACTGACCCCGGACCGCGTCAGCGATACCCGACCGCGTCGATGATCGCGTCGAACGCGTTGAGAACGAAGGCATCCATCGCGTCGTCGGAGGACACCGGCTGTGAGGACTGCTTGACGATCGCGATTCCCCGCAGGCGGTCAACGTAGATCCACTGCCCGTGGACGCCGATCGCCGTGATGGCCTCCCGGCCCGGGGTGTGCCGGATCCACCACTGCGACCGGTAACTCCAGTCACCGCCGGCCCACGCGCCGACCGCGGCGGGTCCGCGGGAGAACTTCTCGCGGTTGCCGCCGGTCTCCAGGGTCTCGATGATGGCTGGGGCCAGGATCGTCGCACCGGCGATCGTCCCGCCATTGAGCACCATGATGGCGAACCGGGCCAGATCCCGCGGGGCCGCGTTGAGCCCACCGCCCGCGACCAGCGTGCCACTGCGATCAAGGAGTACGTAGGTCGGTGCCTCGGTACCCAGTTTGGACCACAGCGAGTCCGACATCTGGACCTGGAAGGACTGTCCGGTGGCCCGATTGGTGATCCAGTTCACCACGTCGGTCTTCGGTGTCTGGTAACTGAAGATCTCCCCGTGCGCGTAACGCGGATCTTTGGTGCAGGTGGCCAGGAACTCATAGAGGCTGTCCGGGGCGCTGACTCCGGGTAACTCCAGCCAGCCCAGCGCGGTGCCGTATTGGGCGATGCCCGACGTCGGGTCGGCGTAGTCCTCACGGAAGTCGAATGAGTTCGTCATGTCGAGCACCTCACCCACGGTCGCCTCGGCGAACGCCGATGCACCGGACAACTCGGTGATGACCTCGCCGACCGGGCGACTCAGGTCGATCAACCCGTCGGCGTGGGCCATCAGCGCGAACAGCCCGGCGAAAGATTTGGTGACCGACATCATCTGGTGCGGCTGGGCCGGGTGCATGCCGTTGGAGTAGAACTCATAAACCAGCCGGTCGGCGGTGGCAACCAGGAATGAGTCGGTGTAGGTCTCGCGCAGGAAGGTCGGGAAATCGGCGACGGTGCCGTCGGCGCGGGCCACGTCGAGTCCCGTGATGGCCGGGTCGATCTCGACCTGCAGCGGCCGAACCGTGTCGCTGGTGCGGACCGGAGCGGAGGGAAAGACGGTGCGCATGTGCTGATACGACCACCGGTTGTAGGGCGCCATCATCAGCGCGTTGGACCGGTTGACCCGCTTATCCGGAGGAGGCGGGAAGCCCTCCATCAAACCGAGCTCCTGGGCTGTCGCGTACCGGTCCTGCGTCACCATCGTGGGCACCTTCCTGCTCATCGTGCAACAACTCGCGCACTGAAGTTCGGGTTCCGTACGGCCGCAGCATCGCACTGGCCGGGCGCGGCCGGACCTTCAGCGGCCACCAGAACCAGCGGCCCAGCAGGGCGGCGATCGACGGCGTCATGAACGACCGCACGATCAAGGTGTCGAAGAGCAGGCCGATGCCGATGGTGGTGCCGATCTGGCCCAGCACCATCAGCTCGCCGAAGATGAAGCCGCACATGATAAACGCGAAGACCAGACCGGCGGCGGTCACCACCGACCCGGTGCCGGCCATCGTCCGGATCAATCCGGTGTTGAGCCCTGCGCCGATCTCCTCCTTAAGCCGAGAGACCACCAGCAGGTTGTAGTCCGACCCCACCGCCAGCAGGATGATGATGGCCAGCGCCAGCACGATCCAGTACAACTCGATGCCCAGCAGGTGCTGCCAGATCAGCACCGACAGCCCGAACGAGGCGCCCAGTGACAGCACCACGGTGCCCACGATCACCAGCGCGGCCACCACGCTGCGGGTGACGAACATCATGATCAGCAGGATCAGGCTGATCGCGGCGATGACGACGATCATCAGGTCGTAGTTCGCCATGTCCCGGGCATCCATGAAGCCCGACGCGGTGCCGGTGATGTAGATGCTCGACCCGGCCAAGGGCGTGCCCTTGAGTGCCTCCTCCGCGGATTGGCGGATCGGCCCGATGTGCGAAATGCCCTGCGTCGTCGCCGGATCGCCGTCGTGGGTGATGATCATCCGCGCAGCCTTGCCGTCCGGGGACAGGAACAGCTTCATGCCGCGCTTGAACTCGGAGTTGTCGAACACCTCGGGCGGCAGATAGAAGGTGCTGTCGTCTTTGGCCTCATCGAAGGCCTGACCCATGGCGTCGGCGTTCTTCAACGCCTCGGCGGATTGCTCCAGCAGCCCGGACTGGGTGGCGTAGTTGGTCTCGGCAAGCGTCTTGTTGCGCTCCTGGATGGCGATGTTCTCCGGAATCAATGCCATCTGTTCGGGGATCAGCGCCAGCAGTTGGGGTTGCAGGGCATTGAGCTTGTCCAGGCTTGCGGTGACCTGGTCGAACTGATCGGTCAGCGAGTCCACATCGTCGAGGGCTTCGAACAGCGAGCGGAACGTCGCACACAACGGGATGTCAAAACAGTGCGGCTCCCAATAGAAATAATTCTTGATCGGCCGGAAGAAGTCGTCGACGTTCGCGATTTTGTCGCGCAAATCCTTGATCTGCGTGGAGGTCTCCCGGAAGGCCGTCACCTGCTCGTCGGTGGCTGCTGTGGCCTGTTGCTGAAGGTCGTACTGCCGCTGCTGCAGCGCGTACTGCTCCTGCAGCAGGGTGATCGACCGCGATATCTCGGCGACCTGCTCGAGCAGGTCATCGGCGCGGGCCTGCTGGAATGGCAGGTTCTGGATCTGCGCGGAGGATTGCGCGCTCATCGCGAAGCCCAGCGACGTGTGATCCAGCGGGGTGCCCAGCGGGCGGGTGATGGATTGCACCATGGCCACCCCGGGCGTGCGAAAGACCTCCTTGGCGATGCGTTCGAGGACGATCATGTTGGCCGGGGTGCGCAGATCACGGTCGGTTTCGACCATCAGCACCTCGGGGTTGAGTCGGGCCGCGGTGAAGTGTCGTTCGGCCGCGGCGTAGCCGACCTTCGCCGGTGCCCAGTCCGGTTGGTAGTGCCGCGCGTCGTAGGACGTCTTGTAGCCGGGCAGGGCGAGCAGTCCGATGAGTGCCACCGCGATCGACGCCACCAGGATGGGTCCCGGCCAGCGGACGATCGCGGTGCCGATGCGCCGCCACCCGCGCGTGCGCATCGCGCGCTTGGGGTCGAACAACCCGATGTGACTTCCGATCGCGATGACCGCCGGCGTCAGGGTCAGCGAACCCACCAGGGTGACTAGAACCCCGAGGCCAGCGGGGATGCCGAGGCTCTGGAAGTACGGGGTGCGGGTGAAGTACAGACAGAAGACGGCGGCGGCGACCGTCAGGCCCGAGCCGACGATGACGTGCGCGGTGCTGCGATACATCGTGTAGTAGGCGGCTTGTCGGTCCTCCCCTGCCTGGCGCGCTTCCTGGTAGCGGCCCAGCAGGAAAATCGCGTAGTCGGTTCCGGCCGCGACGACCAGCAGCGTCAACAGGTTGGTGGCATACGTCGATAGCGGGATGACGCCGATGTGGCCCAGGAAGGCGACGATGCCGCGGGCCGCGGCCACCTGGATCGCGACCGCCACCAGCGTGAGCAGCGCGGTGGTGATGGACCGGTAGACGATCAGCAGCATCACACCGATCACCCCGAAGGTGAGCGCCGTGACCTTGATGTGGCTGCCCTCACCGACCGCGAACTCATCGGCGACCAGGGCCGCCGGGCCGCTCACGTAAGCCTTGACCCCGGGCGGGGACGGGGTCTTGTCGACGATCTCGCGGACGGCGGCGACCGATTCGTTGGCCTGATTCCCGCCGGCGTTACCGGCGAGGTACACCTGGATCAGCGCGGCTTTGCCGTCGTTGCTCTGCGAGCCCGCTGCCGTCAGCGGATCACCCCAGAAGTATTGAACGTGCTGTACGTGTTCGGTGTCGGCGGTCATCTCGGCGACCAACACGTCGGCGAACTGGTGCGCCTCGGCGCCCAGCGGCTGATCGCCTTCCAGCACGAGGGTGATGAGGCTGTCGGAGTCGTACTCGCCGAACACCTGCCCGATCCGCTTGGAGGCGATCAGCGACGGCGCGTCCTTGGAACTCTGCGCCACGTTGTTGATCCGCCCGACCTCTTCAAGAGGCGGGATCAGGGCATTGCTCAGAGCGGCCAGCGCCAGCCAGAAGATGGCGATCGGGATCGACAGGACGCGGACCAGCCGCGGAATGCGGGGCGTGGTGCCGTGACGGTTGCTCATCCGGACTTGTCTAAGCAGAAGACGTAGGCACTCGTGGCGTTCTCGAGGCGCTCCACCTTGACTATCCCGTCAATGGTGACACGGCAGCCCAGGCTGTTGCCGTCGCCTTGGGCCTGGACGTTGACCACGACCGCCGGCGTGGTCGTCGAGTCTTCATAGGACCACGGCAGGGCGGCGTCGTCGACGCGCTGCGGTCGGGCGTTGACGTCGGTGTAGGTGATGGTCGCGGTGGCGCCGGGCTCGCCGAACACCTCGAGTTGAACCTGTTTGGGATTGAACGGCACGATCTGGTCGGCGGCACCGCCGGGGGTCGCGGTGTCCAGGGGGCCGAAAGCGCCCTGCAGTCGGTACACCGCGAAGCCGGCGAGTGCGACGATCGCGATCGACACCCAGACCAGCCAGGTCCGGCCGACAACCGATCGCAGGGGCCTGCGGTTCACCGGTCAGCCTCCACCGTCAGTACGGTACGGTACCGGACGCTGGCTGGCACCCTCAGGGCCCCGTACGGGCGGGCCGGGTGAGACTGGGCATGATCATGTCGTCGACGAGGGTGCGGACCGTGCGGCGGGTGGGCAGCCGGTTCTGGATCACCGTGCGATAGATGAGGTAGCCCGGCAGCAGATCCCACAGTTCGCTGTTGACCGCGTCGGCACCGATCTCACCGCGGTCGACGGCCCGCTTGACCACCTGCTTCATCATCGCCCTGCGCTGATCGAACAACTGCTCCTGCATGGCGTCATTGAGCGCCGGATTGCGCGAGACCTCCCCGAGGACCGCCCGCAAGGTGCTGGCATGCTCTTTGATCTGCGCACATACGGTGTCGCCGATGGCGATGAGATCCTCGCGCAGACTGCCGGTGTCCGGCGGCACCGCGTCCTGGCTGATGCCCTCGATGAACGCGGCCAGCACCAATTCGGCCTTGATCGGCCAACGCCGGTACATGGTGGCCTTACTGGCTCGGCCGGCTGCCGCGACCTCATCCAGCGTCAACCGCTCGTAGCCGTGTTCCTGCAACAGACGCAACGTGACTGCCAGCAGTTCACGCTCTCTGGCCGACCACGTCACGGGCGCAATGCTAACGCCGGCATCACCTCAAGGCTCACCCGCGGTCGCGCACCAACTCCAGCACGTCAGCACCGAACTGTTCGAGCTTACGAGCGCCGATGCCCGGGATGGCGACCAGCGCGGCGTCATCTCCTGGCAGGGACTCGGCGATCGCGATCAATGTGTTGTCGGTGAACACCACGTAGGCGGGCACGCTGAGTTCCTTGGAGGTCGCCAGCCGCCATTCCTTGAGCCGGGCCAGCAGTTTGTCGTCGATGTCCACCGAGCAGGTTTCGCAGCGCCGCAACATGATCGCCGGTGCGGCGGTGAGCACCGCATTGCACACCCGGCATCGCGGGGTGGCGCCGCGCTGGCGTCGCGGCTTACTCGGCTCGGCTGCGGCCTGGGTCTGCGGGGCGATGCCGACCAGGAATCGCGACGGCCGTCGGCCCTGGCGGCCACCGGCATTGCGGGCCAGCGCCCAGCTGAGCTCAAGATGCATTCTGGCGCGGGTGATTCCGACGTAGAACAGCCGGCGCTCTTCTTCGACCGCCTCACTGTCGGGGCCCTTGGACAC